>Ga0209152_10000228_pt1 | contig 28689 bp, 26 predicted proteins | sample GraSoiAngelo_107_FD_185873 | JGI IMG/M metagenome (GOLD analysis project Ga0209152, IMG submission 185873) | Grasslands soil microbial communities from the Angelo Coastal Reserve, California, USA - 14_0903_09_30cm (SPAdes) (version 2) | ecosystem: Environmental > Terrestrial > Soil > Grasslands...
CGCGCCCGCCTCCTGCGGCCTTTGCGGCGGGGGAGGTCCGCTGTTCACCTTCAACGGCCCGGCCACGGGCGGCCCGACCTCCGAACCCTCGGTGATTGAAAACTCGAGGATCGAAAAAACGGTGCGGGTCGCCGTCTCTTCTTCGGGGGTCGGAACCAGGCTGCTGAACAACGTCTTCCAGTTTGGGGCCGCCGCCGAATTCAGCGGCGCGGGGGCCCCCGAAGTCGCGTTCAACACCTTCAGGGACTGCGAAAGCCGGGCGGCCATCGTTCAGGCCGCCAAAGAATCCAAATCCTCGGTCCGGATCCACGACAACCTCGTCGAGCGCTGTGGAAGCGCGAGCAAGGCTGCGATCGAAGTCTCCGGGTCAGCCCTGAACGGCATCACCCTCGGGGACAACGTGGTCCGTGAAAGCCTCGGCCAGGCGATCAACATGGCTGGTGACATTCCACCGAACATCACCGAAAACACCCTCTCGGGCAACGCCTCCAACGCGATCTGGCTCTCGGGAACGGTCTCCCAGTCGACGACCTGGAAAGACCACGGGTTTCCGATCGTCGCCCAGAGCGGCACCAAGAGCTTCGGCGTCACCTCGTCGACCGTGCTCACCCTCGACCCCGGCCTGGTGGTCAAGACCAACCAGTCCAACTCGACGATCCAGGTCGAAGGGACCTTGAAAGCCAACGGCACCGAAGCCAATCCGGTCCTCTTCACCTCGATCAAAGACGACGCCGCGGGCGGCGACACCAACTCCGACGGCTCCGCCACTTCACCGGCGTTCGGCGACTACATCGGCTTTCGCTTCATCGGCGGGACGGCGACCCAGCCTCCGGGCCGGGGCGAGTTCAACCACGTCATCTCTCGCTACGGAGGGGCGCCTGCCTCCTGCGGGCAGTGCGGTGGGGGAGGGCCGCTGTTCACCTTCAACGGTCCGGCGGCCGGTGGTCCGACCTCCGAACCATCGGTGATCGAAAACTCGAGGATCGAAAAAACGGTTCGGGTCGCCGTCTCCTCTTCGGGGGTCGGAACCAGGCTGCTGAACAACGTCTTCCAGCTGGGGACGGGGGTCGAATTCACCAGCTCCGGCAGCCCGGAAGTCGCATTCAATACCTTCCAAGACTGCGAAGGAAGGGCTGCGATCACCCTGGCCGCCAGCGAAGCCAAAGCGACCGTCCGCATCCACGACAACCTCGTCGAACGCTGCGGCGGAACGAGCAAAGCAGCGATCGGGGTATCCGGGTCGGCTCTCACCGGGGTCTCGCTGGGCGGGAACACCGTGCGGGAAAGCCCTGGCCAGGCGATCAACATGGCCGGCGACATTCCGCCGAACATCACCGAAAACACCCTCTCGGGCAACGCCTCCAACGCGATCTGGCTATCCGGCACCGTCTCCCAATCCACCACTTGGAAAGACCACGGCTTCCCGATCGTCGCGCAGAGCGGCACCAAGAGCTTTGGCGTCTCCACCTCGACGGTCCTGACCCTCGACCCCGGCCTGGTGGTCAAGACCAACCAGTCCAACTCGACGATCCAGGTCGAAGGGACCTTGAAAGCCAACGGCACCGAAGCCAATCCGGTCCTCTTCACTTCGATCAAAGACGACGCCGCGGGCGGCGACACCAACTCCGACGGCTCGGCCACCGCTCCGGCCGCGGGCGACTACATCGGCTTCCGCTTCGTCGGTGGGACGGCGACCCAGCCTCCCGGGCGAGCCGAGTTCAACCACGTCATCTCCCGCTATGGTGGCGCGCCCGCCTCCTGCGGCCTTTGCGGCGGGGGAGGTCCGCTGTTCACCTTCAACGGCCCGGCCACGGGCGGCCCGACCTCCGAACCCTCGGTGATTGAAAACTCGAGGATCGAAAAAACGGTGCGGAAGGCGGTCGTTTCCACCGGCAACACCGTCCTGCGCCACAACGTCTTCGAGAACACTCCCGGGCTCGAATTCACCGGGTCCGGCAGTCCGGAGATCGACTCGAATACGGTGCGGGATTGCGGAGAAAGCCCAGGGATCGCACAGATCGCCGGTGAAAGCCCGGCAACCGTCCGCATTCACGACAACACCGTAGAGCGCTGCGGCGGAACGAGCAAAGCGGCGATCGAAGTCTCGGGCACCAAACTGAACAGCCAGACGGCTGGTCACAACACCATCCGGGAAAGCCCGAACCGTCCGATTACCTTCAGCGGCAATCTCCCATTCGACGTCACCAATCAACTCCTGTTCGACAACGGGGTCGACGAGGTGTTCATCTGGGGCAGCATCTCTCAGTCTGCGACGTGGGAAAGCCACGCCGTCGTACATGCCGAAGGGACCATAAGCATCCCGGCCGGTGTGACCCTCACGATTCAACCCGGGGTTTACGTTCGCACTCCTAACTTCAACGTGAAAGGGACCATCCTGGCGCAGGGAAGCGCGCAGCGACCCATCGTCTTTACCGGCGTCAGAGAAAGCGAAGGGGGCGAATGGGGCGGGATCACGCTGGAAGCCGGGAGCGGAGGATCAAGCTTCAACTACGTTGAATTCGCCTTCGGGGGCTCGAAAAAGGCAATGTTGACGGCCGTCGGAGTGTCGCCCACGGTCACCAATTCGACGTTCCGTCGGAGCAGCACCGACGCGATCAAAGTCCAGAACTCAGGGAAACCAACCATCGAATCGACCCGCTTCCGGAAAAACACCTTCGGCCTTCGCTACGAAGGAGAAGGCAAACTGTCGGCGCCCCACAACGACTGGGGCTGCCCCAATGGACCGAAACCTCTCGGCTGCGGAGACCCGGTCACCTCGAATGTGGAATGGAAACCGATTGCAGTGCTTCAGGAATTGCCGCGCCTCTGCCCGGGAACCGACATGACTGCGGTCTCTGATCGATGCTTGCTCGACAAATACGAGCCGACTTTGAGCTTCGACTCGGAAGAGAACTACCTCGCCGACGACGTCGCAGGTATCGCAGAAAACTGGGGTGATGGCTTTGGCCTCTGGAGCGACGTCGGAACCGAATCGTATTCCAACCGACTGTTCGATAAAGACTACGAAACCGGTGAAGCCAACGGGAAACTCATCGGCGAATCCCAGCCCGGGGGCGAAGGCGAATATCAGCTCACGATCGGGCTTCTCGGGGCTCTCTATCCAAACAGCCTCCCAGCGGATTCAAACGACTGGCTGGACGAGAACGACAACTATCTGGTGGACGCCCACCGCCTCGAGTCGGAAGGGTTCGTGAACAGCGCATACGGGTCTGCGACGACCGACTCAAGTGGAAAGCGGTGGCTGCAATATTGGTATTGGTACTACTACAACCCCGCCAGCGTGAAAGGCTTCGGCAAGCACGAGGGCGACTGGGAATCGGTGCTGATCGGACTCGACTCCAATAACAGGCCCGACGAGGTGGTCCTGTCGCAGCACACGGGTGGTGCCAGCTGCACGCCAGAGGAACTCGAGGAAACCCCCGAAGGGGCGCCCATCGTGTACGTAGCCGTGGGCTCGCACGCGAACTATCCGCGGCCAGGTACATATCAGGCGCCATTCATCACCGACTCTGACCATGCGGATGGCAACGGGATGGCAGCTCGACCTGGCCTTGTGCCCCTGGAGGGCGTCCTGCCCAGCTGGATAGCGTGGCCAGGCCATTGGGGCAACACGCAAGCTGACATCGGACTCATCGAATCGACCAGTCCGGAAGGCCCGGCATTCCACGATGCCTGGGGAGCCCCCGACGACTATGCGGCGGCGGCCGAGGAATGCGAACACGGCTTCGAATCAGAAGAATCGGCGGCTCGATCCACGGCGGAAGCCGCATCGGCGCCGAGCATCGAAACCGTCACCTTCGAGGGCCGGAAGCCGCGGGTCGCGTATCGCGTTCCGCAAGCTGACGGCGACGGTTTCTGGCCGCGACTGAGGCTGACCGTTGACGAACTCAATGACGGAGGGGTAGCGGCGAGCTCGGTCACTTTCAGCGGCGTCGACGCTCGGGGCAAGAAAGCCCTCCCCTTTGCTGTCAAGCCGGGCCATGAAGCACGGATCCTCGGCAGCCTCTTCTACGAGGACGGGCGCCGCGTGCATCTGGCCCCGCGCCGGGTCCAAGCACCGATCAACCGGTAGCTAGGCCCGTCCCGCCGCCATCTCGACTCGCTCCTCCGCGCTCGCGAAGAGGTAGCGGTCGATCTCGGTGAGGCCGTGGAGGTCGTGGACGTCCTCGTCTAGGTAGGGGACGCGGATCACGCAGCTGGTGCGCAGCTCGCTGGCTAGGTGGTCGATGTTGCGGGCGTCGCGCTCGGCGAGGGCCTGGTAGTCGGCGAAGTTGTCGGCGGTGCGTTTGGCGAGGTTCTGGTCGCCCAGCTTCTCGGCGAGGGCGGCGGGGAGGTCGTCGACCTCGGCCTCGAGCTCGTCGGCGGGGTAGTGGACCTTGTTGACGATGACCCCGCCGAAGGGGAGCTTGGCCTCGACCAGTTTGCGGTGGAAGTAAACGGCCTCGTCGATCGGCTCGCCCTGAGGGCCGCAGACGACGAGGAAGCAGGTCTCGGGGTCGGCCAGCAGGCTGTTGACCCGCTTGGCCCGAGCCTGGAAGCCATCGACCATGCTGCTGAAGGCGTTGAAGAACTCGGCCAGGTCGGCGATCAGGTCGAAGCCGACCAGGCGCTTGAAGACGCCGAGGACGACGGAGACGCCGCGCCCGGTCACCTTTGCCGCCAGCCCGGTCGGCTTCATGAACATGCGCATCGATTTGCCCTCGATGAACTGGGTCAGCCGTTTCGGCGCGTCGAGGAAGTCGAGCGCGTTGCGGGTCGGGGGCGTGTCGAGGACGAGCAGGTCGAAGCCGCCTTCGGTGTGCAGCTCGAAGAGCTTCTCCATCGCCATGTACTCCTGCGAGCCGGCCAGGGCGCTGGAGATCTGCTGGTAGATGCGGTTGTTCAGCACCCGGTCGCGGGACTCCTCGTCGGGCGCCTGGCGGGCGATCAGCTCGTCGAAGGTCGCCTTCGCGTCGAGCATCATCGCCCACAGCTCGCCCTTCATCTCGATCCCCTGCTCCTCGAAGAGGGCGGGGTCGACGCGGCGCGCCTCGTTGCCGAGCTCGGCCAGCCCGAGCGAGTCGGCCAGCCGCTTCGCCGGGTCGATCGTCAGCACGCAGACCTTCAGGCCCTGGGCCGCCATCCCGGTCGCGATCGCCGCCGAGGTCGTCGTCTTGCCGACGCCGCCGGAGCCGGCGCAGATGCAGATCGACTTGCCCTCGAGGACTTCTCCGACCGAGGCCATCAGCCGAGCTTCCCCGCCAGCTTGCGTGCCGCCTCGACGTCGAGCTCGGGCTCAAAGAGGAAGGGCAGCGTTTTCACCGGCGCCTTGACGCCGCGCTTCAGCCGCGCCAGCTGTTGGCGCTGGGAGCGAGCGCGGCCGAACTCCGAGAGCGCCGCCCGCGCCGCCGCCCGCGATGCTCCATTTTCGGTCTCCGCCAGGGCCGAGAGCTTCTCCGCCTCTTCCTTCTTGAACCGCTCCGGGTAGAGCCCGTTCAGGTAGACGCGGTCGACCGCGACCCCGACCTCGTCGCGCAGGTCCCGCTCCAGCGCCATCGACTCGTTGACCGGCATCTCCTCGGGCAGGGCGACGATCGCGGTGCCGGTGTTCTCCTGGTCGGTGATGAAGCGGTCAAGCTGCTGGGCCTGGGAGTGGATCGGGCCGACGCGGGCGATCGAGGCGAAGGTGCGCGGCGTCTGCAGGAACCCGACCCCGTGCCCGGTCGCCGGCGCGTCGACGATCACGAGGTCGTACTTGCGGCCGCTCTTCACCTTGCGATCGAGCTGCGCCAGCTCCCAGATTTTCCCGATCGTCACCAGCTCCTTCAGCCCGGGCGTCGCCGCGGCGAGGTAGTTGAAGATGCGGCTGCGAAAGAGCATGTCCCGCATCGCCCGCACCTTCAGCTGCAGCAGCACGTACTCGCGCATCGACTCGTCGGGGTCGATCGAGATCGACCAGAGGTTCTCCTCCATCTCGACCTCGTGGAAGCCGACGGCGGCGTGCTCGAACATCCGCGAGGTGTTCTCCTGCGAGGAGACCTCGCAGACAATCGTTCGCTTGCCTTCGCTTGCCGCGCGCAGCCCGAGGGCCACCGCGACCGTCGTCTTGCCGACGCCACCCTTGCCGGTGACGATTACGAGCCGCTTGTCGAGGAGGTCGGGGATTGACTGATTCCTAGCAATTTCGGTGGCCGGCAGGAAAAGCCGGGTCCCATACGAATATCCGCGCAATGGGATTTCTAAGCCGAAAGAAGCCAAAGCCCGCTCCCGTCGAGATCCAGGAGGAGTCGCCGCTGGTCGACGAGCTCCAGGAGATGGAAGAGGCGGTTCCGTTCCGGGAAGAGCCTCAGCCACCGGAAGTGACCGTCGATCCTGAGCCGATCGCCGAGGTCGCAGTCGAGGAGGAGCCGTCCGAGGAGGTCATTGAGGACGAGCCCGCTCTCAACGCGCAGGACCCCGACGAAGAGGAAGGCGATGCGCGGATGAAGGCGATCGATCTGATCGCGCCGACTCGGCTCGACTTCCTCGCCGAGAAGGAGGCCGAGAAGGAGCCGCCGGTGAAAACCGCCGAGGTCATCGCCTTCGCCAACCAGAAGGGCGGCGTCGCGAAGACGACGACGACCCTGAACCTGGCCGTCGCCTTCGCCGAGTCCGGCTACCGCGTGCTCTGCATCGACCTAGACCCGCAGGGGAACCTGACGATGAGCCAGGGGATCGACCCCGACAAGGTCGAGAAAAGCCTCTACGACGTCCTCGTCAACGACATCCCGATCTCCGAGATCATCATCAAGCGGGAGATCGACATCGCGGTCGCCTCGATCGACCTCGCCGGCGCCGAGATCGCGATGAGCACCAAGATCGGTCGCGAGCGCTCGTTGGAGAAAGCGCTGAAAGAGGTCGAGGGCGTCTACGACTTCGTCTGCATCGACACGCCGCCGAGCCTCGGCCTGCTGACGATCAACGCCCTCACCGCGGCGAACAAGGTGATCGTCCCGGTCCAGTGCGAGTACCTCTCGATGCGCGGCCTCGTCCAGCTCCAAAACACCTTGCGGATGATCCAGGAGAACCTCAACCCCGACGTCAAGATCGAGGGGATCCTGCCGACGATGCTCGACTCGCGGACGATCCACGCCAAGGAGGCGGTGGAGATCCTCGAGGAGAACTTCGGCGACCTCGTTTTCCAGTCCCGGATCAAAAAGGCGATCAAGTTCGCTGAGGCTCCCGTCAAAGGCGCCTCCGTGCTCAAGTACGATTCAGGCTCGAGCGCGGCGAACTACTACCGGGAGTTGGCGAAGGAGGTTCTGTCCCATGGCTCGGCGTAACAAGCGCGCAAGCATGCGCGAGGGGCCGCTGTCCGACCTGTTCAGGTCCACCAGCGACGACGCACCGATCGATCCGCCCGAGGCTCCGCGGTACGGGCGCCAGGATCCGGCGGAGGCGAAAAAGGTCCAGGACGAAGGGGATCGGCCCGCGGGTCCTGCCGCCGCGCGCGAGGAGGCTGCTCCGGAGCCACCGGCAGCAGAGCCTCAGGCGGAAATTCCGCTCCAGCAGGAAGACGCGCCCGAGTTCTTCGACCAGGAGATCGAAGGGTCGACCGAGTCCGCGCCCGAGCGTCTGAAACGAGTCTTCTCCGAGGAGCCTGCTCCTCGGCGCGAGCAGTTCCAGCCGGAAAACCCGCGCTACGGGCGCGAGGAGCCGGCTTATGAGCCGCCCGGCAGCGGCGAGCCGCACCAGCCGGTGATCAAGGTCGTCGGCGTCGGCGGAGCCGGCGTCAACGCGGTCAACCGGATGGTCGACGCCCGCATCCCCGGGGTCGAGTTCATGGCCGTCAACACCGATCTTCAGTCGCTGCAGCTCTGTGTCGCCGACGTCACCGTCCACATCGGTGACGAGCAGACGCGCGGTCTCGGCGCCGGCGCCGACCCCGAGGTCGGCCACCGCTCCGCTTTCGAGGAGCAGGACAAGATCAAGCGCCTGCTCAAGGGTTCCGACATGGTCTTCGTCGCCGCCGGTGCCGGCGGCGGCACCGGCTCCGGCGCCGCCCCGGTCGTCGCTCGCCTCGCCCGCGAGGTCGGGGCGCTCACCGTCGGCATCGTCACCAAGCCATTCAGCTTCGAGGGCAGCCGCCGCGGCACCCAAGCCGACAAGGGGATTGAGGAACTGGCCGCCGAGGTCGACACCCTGATCGTCGTCCCCAACGACCGCCTGCTCGACGTCCTCGACCAACAGACCTCGATGGTCGAGGCCTTCAAGGTAGCCGACGACGTTCTCCGCCAGGGCGTCCAGGGAATTTCCGACCTCGTCACCCTGCCCGCTGTGATCAACCTCGACTTCGCCGACGTGCGGTCGATCATGTCCGACGCCGGCCGGGCCCTGCTCGGGATCGGGATGGCCTACGGCGACGACCGGGCCGTCCTAGCCGCCGAAAAAGCGATCTCCTCGCCGCTGCTCGAGACCTCGATGGAGGGGGCCCGCTCGATCCTGCTCTCGATCACCGGCGGCGCCGACCTCTCGCTGGTCGAGGTCTCCGAGGCCGCGAAGGTGGTCGGCGAGGCCGCTCACCCCGACGCGAACATCATCTTTGGTGCCAACGTCGACGAGGAGCTCTCGGAGCAGATCTGGGTCACCGTCGTCGCCACCCGCTTCGACGGCCGCGCCCAGCCGCAGCGCCGCGCCGCCGAGCCGACGATCCGTCGCACCAAAGACGCCGAGCCCCAGCGCCGTGGCCGTGGCGGCGACCGCGAGCTCGGCATCGACGTCCCAGAGTTCCTCCCGGGCTGAGCCGCGGCCCCATGAGAGGGGTCGTCGCAGCCGGCCATCCGCTGACCGCCGAGGCGGGCGCCGCCGTCCTGCGCGACGGCGGCAACGCGGTCGACGCCGCGGTCTGCGCGGTCTTGGCGTCGTTCGCGGTTGAGAGCCCGCTGACGGGCTTCGGGGCGGGCGGCCACATGATGGTCCACGAGGGTGGCGAGACGACCCTGATCGACTTCTTCGTTGCAGCGCCTGGTCTCGACGGCATCGAGCGTGCGGCCGAGCTTGTACCGGTCCCGGTCCGCTTCGACGCCGAGACGACGCAGACGTTCTATGTCGGCCCCGCCTCCTGCGGTGTTCCCGGCACCGCCGCTGGGCTCGCCCACGCGCTGGAGCGCTTCGGCACGCGCCCGCTCTCCGAGTTGGTCGGCCCCGGCGTCCGGCTTGCCCGCGAGGGGGCGCCGGTCAACCGCGGCCAGGCCTACATCCTCGACATCCTCGCCCCGATCCACGAGCGGATGCCGGGGACGCGGGAGCTCTACGCGCCGCATGGCCGGCCGCTGGGGGAGGGGGACCTGTTCCGCTTCCCCGAACTGGCGGAGGCGCTGGAACGCTACGGCGCCGAGGGACCAGAGCCCTTTTACCGCGGCGAGGTGGCGGCGGCGATCAGCGACTTCGTCGTCGGCAACGGCGGCCTTGTCGGACCCGGCGACCTCGCCTCCTACGAGGCGATCGAGCGCAAGCCGATCGACACCCCCTTCCGCGGCTCCGAAGTCCTCACCAACCCGCCGCCCTCCTCGGGCGGGATCCTGATCGCCTACACCCTCGGCCTGCTCGAGCGCTTCGGCTCCCAAAGCGGCCCCGAGCAGCTGGTCCTGGCGATGGAGGCGGCCAACTCGCGCCGCGACCTCGCCTTCGCCGAGTCCCTCTACGAGGAGGGGATGGAGGTCGGCTTCCTCGACCCGATCGGCCTCGACCTCGCCGCCGCCGACCTGCTCGGCTCCACCACCCACATCTCGGTCCTCGATGCCGCCGGCAACTGCGCCACTGTCACCTGCTCCAACGGCTCGGGCTCCGGCGTTCTCGTCCCCGGGACCGGGGTCATCCTCAACAACATGCTCGGCGAGGAGGACCTCAACCCGGCCGGGTTCCACGCGATCGCGCCGGGGCGGCGCGTCCCCTCGATGATGGCGCCGACCGTCGTCCTCCGCGACGGCGAGATCGTCCTCGCCCTCGGCAGCGCCGGCTCCAACCGGATCCGGTCGGCGATTCTGCAGACGGTGGTGCGGGCGGTCGAGCAGGGCTACCCGGTCGAGGCAGCCGTCGAAGCCCCGCGCCTGCACTTCGAGCAGGGGATCGTTCAGGCCGAGAAGGGCGTCGACCCCGATGCCCTCGACCGGATCGAGGAGCGGGGCTGGGAGGTCGCCCGTTGGCCCTCGCTCAACCTCTTCTTCGGCGGCGTCCAGGCGGTCTCCCGCGACCCCGCGACGGGCGAGCTCAGCGGCGGCGGCGACCCCCGTCGCGGCGGCGCCGTTGCATACGCTGACTGACTTGACGGTGGGACCTGAGATCGATTTCGAGGCGGAGGGGCTGCTCGAGGGCGTCGAGGGCGAGCCGCGCCAGGCCCGCCTGCAGCTGCTCGAGCAGCTCCACGGCGAAGGCTGCACCCTGGAGGAGCTGAAGAAGGCGGTTGCCTCCCACCGGCTGACGCTGCTGCCGGTGGAGCGAGCGGTCGCCGGCGAAGGGCCCCGCTACACCGCCCGAGAAGTCGCCGAGATCGCCGAAATCGACCTCGAGATGCTGCTCCGTTTCCGCTCCGCCCTGGGGATCCCCGTGCCGGACCCCGACGAGCGGCTCGGCACCGAGGCCGACGTCGAGGCGGCGCGGGCGATGAAGCGGTTCCTCGAGCTCGGCCTGCCCGAAGCTGGGATGCTGCAGGTGGCGCGGACGATCGGGATGGGGACGGCGCGGATCGCCGAAGCCAATCGCGAGCTGATCATCCGCACCCTCACCCAGCCCGGCGACACCGAGCGCGATGTCGCCCTCCGCTTCGCTGCCGCCGCCGAGTACATGCTGCCGCTGGCCGGGCCGACCGTCGTCTACTCCCTGCAGCAGCACCTGCTCGAACAGATCCGACACGACGTGATCGGCGCTACCGACCTCGCCTCGGGGGAGATCGGCGGCGCCATCGACCTCACCGTCTGCTTCGCCGACCTCGTCGAGTTCACCCGGCTCGGCGAGGAGATCGCCCCCGAGGAGCTGGGCATGGTCGCGGGGCGCCTCGAGGAGATGGCGACCGCCGTCGCCAAACCCCCCGTCCGCCTCGTGAAGACGATCGGCGACGCGGTGATGCTGGTCTCGGCCGAGCCCGAGCCGATGGTCGCCGCGGCGATGGAGCTGATCCGTGCCGCCGAGCAGGAAGGCCAGCAGTTCCCCTGGCTCCGCGCCGGCATCGCCTCCGGCCCAACCCTGCCCCAATCCGGCGACTACTACGGCCGCGCCGTCAACCTAGCCAGCCGCATCACCAACGTAGCCCGCCCCGGCAGCGTCGTCCTCGACGAGGCAACGAAAGAAGCCACCGAGGGCTTCGACTACTCCTACGTAGGCGAACGCCGCCTAAAGGGCCTCGACTACCGAGTAAAGCTGTTCCGAGCCCGCACCCCCGGCGAACGCCGAGAGGGCGGCCGCGGCCGCTAATCACCGAGTCCGCGAAAACGGCTCTTGAGGGACCGTTTTCGCGGACTCGGTGAAAACCGAATCTTCAGGACTGTCGCAGGAGGGACGGGTGTCCCTTGGCCGACCGGCGTCATGTTCCTCGCCCTATCCACTCATAGAGAGAAGCCACGCGTCCGGCGAGGAACCCAGGAAGGCCAGGGGACACCCATCCCTCCCTACCACCGCGGCCGCTAATCAGGCTTACGCGCCGAGACCAGCAGGTTGTAGAAGAGCTCGGCCGGCAGATATGGCTCGAGCACTTTGGTGTCGACCTTCTGCAGGGCGATGTAGCTGTTGAAGGCGAAGCGGCGCCAGCGGAAGGAGACTGATTCTGGCTCGGCGCTGGACTCGACCGTGCGCAGGCCCCAGCCCCAGGCGTTGGAGAGGAGCTCCTCGCCGCCGACGTGGCGCTGCTCGAAGCCGGCGCTCTTGAGCAGGCGGCGGAGGTCGGCTGGGGCGAAGGCGTGGACGTCGACCTCGGCCTCGAGCGAGTGGTCGTGGGACTGCTCGCCTTCGGCGACGGCGCGCTCCTCGGCGCCGACCGCCCGGCGCCAAAGGGGCGCCAGCGCCAGCCCGGCGCGCTTCGGCAGCGCCGCCAGGGTGTCGCCGTAGCGGGAGGGCTCGCCGGCGAAGGCGATCATCCCGCCGGGCCGCAGGACTCGGCGGAATTCGGCGAAGGCCTTGTCGAGGTCGGGGATGTGGTGGAGGACGGCGTGGCCGAGGACGAGGTCGAAGCTCTCGTCCTCGAAGGGCAGCGTCTCGGCCTCGGTCTGAACGGTCGTCACGCCCTCGAGCCCGAGCGCGTCCGCCGTCGCCGCCAGCCGCTTCAGCATCCCCGGTGAGATGTCCGTCGCGGTCAGGCGCTCGATCACCCCGAGCTGGACGAGGTTGAGCGAGAAGTAGCCGGTGCCCGAGCCAATCTCCAGCGCGTCGCCGAAGGAGCGGCCCTTCTTCCCGCCCAGCGCCTTGACCAGCTTCAGCCGCACCTGGCGCTGGCCGACCTCGCCGAAGTCGATGCCCCACTTGGCGTCGTACTCCTCGGCGGCCGCGTCGTGGTAGCGGGTGTTGACGTCCTTGATGTGCTCGTGGGTGGCGGTGGGGGAGGCCGGCATGGCGCGGAACTCTAATAGCGTCCGGCCCGTGGAGCGTCACTACCTCCAGGAGAACCAGCCGCCCGGGGTGCCGCCGCTGCCGCTGACGGGCGAGCGGACCCTGCCCGACGTGCCGGAGGAGAACTACTGGTTCCGGCGCCATCTGGTCGTCTACGAGTGGATAGCCGAGCGGGTGCGGACCCAGCGGGTGGTCGACATGGCCTGCGGCGAGGGCTACGGCTCCGACGTCCTCGCCGGCGCAGCGGCGAGCGTCGTCGGCGTCGACGCCAACCCCGAAGCGCACGAGCACGCGCGGCTCCGCTACCAGCGCGAGAACCTGCGCTTCGAGCGCGATCTCGTCGAAAGCTTCAGCGAGCCTTGCGAAGCCGTCGTCTTCCTGCAGACGATCGAGCACGTCCAGGATCCCGGCGCGATCCTCGAGCACTTCAAGTCGATGCTCTCGCCCGGCGGCGCCGCCTACGTCTCGACCCCGAACCTGCTGACGCTGGCGCCGCCCGGGGCGGAGAAGTCCGACAACCCCTGGCACGTGAAGGAGTACCGCGCCGCCGAGTTCCAGGAGCTCTGCGAGGCCCACTTCCCGCGGGTCGAGATGCTCGGCCTTTTCCATGCCCGCAAGCTGCGCGCGCACGAGCTGGCGATCAAGCTCGGCTGGGACAGCGTCCACAAGCGGCTGCGGCTGACGAAGCCGTTCTACGACCGCTTCACGCCGGCGATCTCCGCCGCCGACTTCAGCCTGCGCGCCGGCGACCTCGACCGCGCTCTCGACTTCCTCGCGGTCTGCCACGCCGAGTAATGGCCCGGGAGGGGACCGCCGGCGACCTGGCGATCGTCCTGCACAGCCACATGCCCTACGTCGAGGGCTTCGGCACTTACCCCTTCGGCGAGGAGTGGCTGTTCGATGCGGTGATCCGCTCCTACCTGCCGGTCTTGGAGGTGGCGCGGGACCTGACGATGACGGTGACCCCGGTCCTAGCCGACCAGCTCGAGAACAAAGGGGTCGCCGAACGGCTTCGTCGCTTCCTGGTCGAGTGGCGGATCGGCGCCGCCGAAGCCGACCTGCCGCAGGTGCCGGAGGAGTGCCGCGCCGCCTGCAAAGGGGAGGAGGGGCGTTACAAGCACGCGCTCGAGCTGCTCGACGCGGCTGGAGGAGATCCCCTCGCCCCCTTCCAGCGCGCGGCGAGCGCGGGGCGCGTAGCCCTCGCTGCCTCCGCCGCCACCCACGCGGTGCTGCCGCTGCTGGCGACGCGGCCGGGGCTGCGGCTGCAGCTCGACGCCGGCATCCGCTCCCACCGCCGCCGCTTCGGCTGGGACGGCGGCTTCTGGCTCCCCGAGTGCGCCTACGTCCCCGGGTTGGAGTGGCGACTGGCCGAGCACGGCGTCGAGTGGTTCTGCGTCGACCAGAGCGCCCATAGCGAGCCGCTGGAGGCGCTGGCGCCGGTCGCGACCGAGGCCGGGCCGACCGCCCTGCCGATCGACTGGGAGGCGATCTCCTGGCTCTGGTCGCTGGACGGCTACCCCTCCGACCCCGCGCACGCCCAGTTCGCCGGCAAATCCCTGCGCGGGATCCGAATCTGGAAGGTCGGTGGCGGCGCCTACGAACCGGCCGCGGCCGAGGCGGCGGCCCGACGCCAGGGCGAGGAGTTCCTCGCCGCCGCGGCGGAGCGCCTCCGCGCCTACGCCGAGAGCCGCGACCGCCGCGGCCTCCTCGTCTTCGCGATCGACACCGAGCTGCTCGGGCACTGGTGGTCGGAGGGCCCGATCTGGCTGCAGACCGTCCTCGAAGGGGCCGAGGCTGCCGGGATTCGGCTCGTCACCGTGCCGCAGGCGCTGGCCGAGCACGAGCCGGTCGAGCGGCCCCTGCGTCCCTCGACCTGGGGCGAGGACAAGAACCTCCACACGTGGGACTCACCCGCCGTGGCCGACCTCGCCTGGGGCGCTCGGCGGGCGGAACTGCGGCTGCTGCGGGCCGTCTCCGGCGGCCTCCGCGGCGAGCGCCTGGAGCGGGCGAGCCGGGAGCTTCTCGCCCTGCAGGCGAGCGACTGGGCCTTCCTCGACCAGCGCAAGCAGGCCGGTGACTACGCCTGGCAGCGGGCGACCGATCACTCACAGGCGCTGTTGGAGGCCATAGACTGCGACCGCGCCACCGACCCCCGCGTCACCAACCCGCATATGCGTTCCCTCGCCCCGGACCTCAGCACCGCTCCTTTGCTGGAGCCCTGACCAGCCACCGAACTTGACCCGCGCACTGATCCTCTCCTGGGAGTACCCGCCGCTGATCGAGGGTGGGCTGGCCCGCCACGTCCGCAAGCTCTCCGAGGCGCTGGTCGAGCGCGAAGTTGAGGTCCATGTGCTGACCCGCGGGGGAGAGGAGTCTCCCGCGCAGGAGCGTCGCGACGGGGTGATCATCCACCGCATCCGCGAGCCGAAACGGCCGACCGACCTCGGCGAGTTCGTCGCCTGGGTTGAGCGGATGAACTCCGACATGCTCGCCGCCGGGGTCGAGCTCGGCGACCGCTACAGCTTCGACCTCGTTCACGGCCACGACTGGTTGGTTGCCAACGCCTGCGACCACCTCGCCAAACGCTTCGACGCGCCGCTGGTGACGACGATCCACGCGACCGAGTACGGCCGCCATCAGGGTTGGGTCGATAAGCACCCGCAGACCTACATCCACGGGGTCGAGCGCTGGATCACCAACCGCTCGCAGCGGGTGATCACCTGCTCCCACTACATGCGCGAACAGGTCGCCGACATCTTCGGCGTCGAGGAGCAGCGCGTGACCGTGATCCCGAACGGGATCGACCCTGACGACCTGCCCGAGCAGCCCGCCGAGGACCTGGCGCGGCTGCGCTCCGAGTTCGCCACACCGGACGAGAAGCTGGTCCTGCTGATCGGCCGCCTCGTCTACGAGAAGGGCTTCCAGCTGGCGCTGGAGGCGATGCCGCGGGTGCTCGAAGAGGCGCCGGGAACCCGCTTCCTCGTCGCCGGCTCCGGCACCCACGAGGCCGAACTGAAGCGCCAGGCGAGCGAGCTCGGCCTGATGGAGCACGGCACCTTCCTCGGCTGGATCGGCGACGACGTCCTCCACTCGCTCTACCGGATCGCCGACCTCACCGTGGTTCCCTCGATCTACGAGCCCTTCGGCCTCGTCGCGCTGGAGGCGATGGCCTCTGGCTGTCCCTGCATCGTCGCCGACACCGGCGGCCTGCGCGAGGTCGTCCCGCACGAGGAGGCGGGGCTGCGCTTCCGCGCCCACGACCCCGAAGCGCTGGCCGAGGTCGCGATCCGCGTCCTCTCCGACGACGAGCTCGGCCGCCGCCTCGTCGCCGAAGCCTACGAGCACCTGCGCCGTTTCGACTGGGGCGACGTCGCCGAGCAGACGGCCGCCGTCTACGCCGAACTGGCCGGCGCCAAGACCGCCTAGCCCTACGCGGTCAGCAGCTGTTGCCGCGGCGCCGGGCGAGGCTGCGGTCGGTGATGCTGAAGCCGCCCGCGGCGCTGTTGCCGGGGACCCAGTGGATCCCGTCGAGTAGCTCCAACGGCGAGACCGAGAGGGCGCCGGCGAGCTTCATCAGCGTGTCGACCCGGGCCAGCCGCGTCCCCTGCTCGAGCATCCCGATCTCGGTCCGGTGCAGGGAAGCGAGCGCGCCAAGCTCTTCCTGGGACATCGCCGCCCGCCGGCGGCAGCGGTAGAGGTTGCGGCCGAACTTGGTCGCCACCTCCTGCGATCGGATCCTCCCATCGGCTGCCATGCAGACAGCTTGTCGCCGGACATTCATTGTCAGCCAGACAATAGGCATCAAGCCTGACAGGCTTCTTGCAGACGAAGAGCCTCGGCTCAGGTGATCGCGCGATTGAGGAAGTCGACCTGGGTCTGCTTGCGCAGGATCAGGTGCTCCATCAGATGCTCGAGCGCCTCGGAGCGGCCGTCGCGACCGGTCGGCTCAATCGCTTCCTGCAGCAGCTCGACGGCGCTTTCCTCGCACTCCGCCAGCCAGCGCAGGGCGCTCTTGGCATTTCGGTCGAAGCGCAGCTCGCCGACCTTCGTCGTCGGATCGCCCCCAAAGGAGACGATTTTCTCGACCAAGCGCCGCGCGTCGGCCAGCTCCAGGTCGCCGAAGCCGGTCAGTTGCGAGCCCAGCGCCTGCGCCTCGATCCCGGTCAGGCTGGCGGCGGTGAGCGAGTACTGCAGCGCCGAGCGGTACTGCAGCTCAAGGGCGGCGTTGAGGCGTTTGACCGCCTCCTTCTCATCGAGCTTCTCTTCTGAGTCGGGCATGCCCCGGCCTACCCGCGGGGCTGCCTTCCTACTCGCCGTGCTCGGCCAGGTGCGGCGGCTGCATCGTCGTCCAGGCCTCGGGGTCTGGCTCCACAGGCCGCTCCCAGCGCAGCTCCTGCGGCGCCTTTCGCATGCGGATGATCCGGGCCGGGATGCCGCCGACGACGGCGTTGGCCGGGACGTCCTTGGTGACGACCGAGTTGGTCCCGATCACCGAGTTGTCGCCAACGCTGACGCCGCGGAGGATGCAGGCGCCGTAGCCGATCCAGACGTTGTTGCCGACCTCGACGTCGCGCTTGTAGATGCCTTGCGAGCGGATCGGGCGCTCGACCTCGACGATGCCGTGGTCGAAGTCGATGAACATCGCCCGGTCGGCAATCACGCACTCATCGCCGATCCGAACCCGCTGGTAGGCGGAGATCGTGCACTCCTGGCCCATCACCGTCTTCGACCCGATCTCGACCGTGCCCTCGTGGCAGCGGATCTTGGTCCCGTCGCCGATCCAGACGAAGCGGCCGAAGCGGATCTCGCCCCGCGGCTCGATCTTCAGTTCCAGCCCGCGGCCGAGGAAGAAGGGGCCATTGGAGCGCCAGCGCCAGCCCGCGGGCGTCAGCAGGCGCCGCCAGAGGTAGCGCCAGAAGAGCCGCGCGTAGCGCGGCCGCAGCATCCGGTTGCGAGCCAGGAAGCGGAGCACGGCGGGGCAACTCTAGACTGGCCCGGCCTTGGCCGACGTCGCCAAAACCGCCCCGCTCGCCGAGCGCCTCGTCGCAGGGGAAAAGCGGGCGCTGGCGCGGGCGATCACGTTGATCGAGTCAGACGACCCCGCCGGCTGGGAGCTCGTCAGCGAGGTCTACCCGCGGACCGGCAAGGCGCGGATCATCGGCTTCACCGGTCCCCCCGGGGTCGGCAAGAGCACGCTGATCGGAGCGCTGACCGGAGAGCTGCGCAAAGCCGAGCGCGAGGTTGCGGTGCTCTCGATCGACCCTTCGAGCCCGTTCACCCGCGGCGCCCTGCTCGGCGACCGGATCCGGCTCACCGACCACTTCCTCGACCCCGGCGTCTTCATCCGTTCGATGGCCTCGCGCGGCGCCCTCGGCGGCCTCAGCGAGGCGGCTCTACAGGTGGCGCTGATCATGGACGCGGCCGGCAAAGACGACGTCCTGATTGAGACCGTCGGCGTCGGCCAGGCGGAGATCGACATCGTCGACCACGCCGACACGATCGTGCTGGCGCTGATGCCCGGCTCCGGCGACTCGATTCAGGCGCTGAAGGCGGGGGTGATGGAGATCCCCGACGTGATCGTCGTCAACAAGGCCGACCACCCGATGACCGACACGATGGTCCGCGAGGTCCGCGGCGTGCTCGCCCTCTCGCAGGACCCGGAGGGCTGGAAGGTGCCGATCCTCCGTACCGAGGCGGCCCGCGGCGAGGGGATCGAGGACCTGGCGCAGAAGATCAAGGAGCACCGCGAGTTCATCGAGGCCAAGGGGACGCTGGCCGAGCGCCGCGCCCGCAACCTCCGCAGCGAGGTGCTCGGGATCGCCACTTCGCGGATGCGCCGACGCCTCGAACAGACCGTCTCCGAGGACCCGGCGACGGCCGAGCTGCTTGACCGGGTCGTGCGGCGCGAGCTCGATCCAGCTACCGCCGCGAGCGAGCTGCTGGAGAAGCACGTTGATGACTGAGGCGCGGCAGGTTGCGACCGCGGAGGCGATGGGCTGGCTCGGCGCCGAGGTCGCGGAGCTGAGCGGCTCCTCGGTTGGCCAGGTCCAGGGCCTCTACGTCGACGCCGAGAGCGGCGAACCGGCCTGGCTCGTCGCCCGCCTCGGCCGCCGGCGCCGCGCCCGCGTCGTCGCCATCCCCTTCTCCAACTGCGCCGGCGCTCCCTTCGGCGTCTGGGTCGCACAGGAGGCCGAAGCGATCCGCAGCGCCCCCGTCGTCGACCCGACTCGGCCGCTGCGCCGGGAGCACGAGCTGACGATCTGCGCCCACTTCGGGATCGGCGAGAAGGTCGGCCGCGCCGCAGCTGTCGCCGGGCGCGAAGAGGGCGGCATCACCGCCGCTCCTCCCGGCAGCTAGAGCTGCAGCGCCTTCACCTGCAGCAGCTCCTCGATTCCGTAGCGGCCGTTCTCGCGGCCGTGACCCGACTGGCCGTAGCCGCCGAAGGGCGCGAGGGGGTTGAAGGCGCCGCCGTTGATCTCGATCTGGCCGGTGCGGATGCGGCGGGCGGCTGCGATCGCGCGGTCGTTGTCCGCCGACCAGACGCCGCCGGCGAGGCCGTAATCGGTCGAATTGGCAATCCGGATCGCGTCGTCTTCGCCTTCGTAGGGCTGGATCGCCAGGACCGGGCCGAAGATCTCCTCCTGGCCGATCGTCATCTCCGCCTCGACCTCCGAGAAGACGGTGGGGCGGACGAAGAAGCCCCGCTCGAGGCCCTCGGGCGGCTCGGCGCCGCCGGTGATCAGCCGCGCGCCCTCCTCGACCCCTTTCTCGATGTAGCCACGGACTCGCTCGCGCTGGACCTCGGAGACGAGCGGGCCTAGGCGCGTCGAGGACTCGAACGGGTCGCCCGGAGTGAAGGTCTCCGCCGCAGCTCTCGCCAGCTCCTCGGCCTCGGCCAGGCGCTGGCGGGGAACCAGCATCCGGGTTAGGGCGCTGCAGGTCTGACCGCTGTTGAGGAAGCACTTGGCGACGCCGTCGCGAACAGCCCGCTCGAGGTCGGCGTCGTCAAGGATCACGTTCGGCGACTTGCCGCCGAGCTCCATCGCCACGGGCTTCACCGTCGCCGAGGCGAGCTCGGATACGCGGCGGCCGGCGCGGGTCGAACCGGTGAAAGAGACCATGTCGACCCCGGGGTGGGCGGCGATTGCCTCGCCGACCACTGGACCGACCCCGGTGACGAGGTTGAAGACGCCGGCGGGGAGGCCGGCGGCCTCGATCACCTCGGCGAGCAGGAAGGCGTTCAGCGGCGTCACCTCGCTCGGCTTCAAGACGACGGTGCAGCCGGCGGCGAGGGCGGGGGCGACCTTGGCGGCGATCTGGTTCAGCGGGTAGTTCCAGGGGGTGATCGCGCCGAGCACGCCGATCGGCTCGCGCAACACCCGCGAGTTGCCGATCTCCTCCTCCCAGGCAATTTCCTCCATCACCTTCGGCATCGAGGCGAACTGCGAGGTCGGGAGGCCGACCTGGATGATTCCGCTCAGCTTCAGCGGCATCCCCAGCTCCTGGGTGATCGTCGCGGCGATCTCCTCGGCGCGGCCCTGCAGCCCCTCAGCGATCGCGGTGATGAAGCGGGCACGCTCCTCGCGCGGGGTCTGCGCCCAACCCTCGAAGGCCCCGCGGGCGGCGGCGACGGCGCGGTCTACGTCGACCGGCGAGCAGCCAGGAACCGTTCCCATCACTTCCTCGGTGGTCGGGTTCACGACCTCGATCGGGTCGGCGCCGCTCGGCTCGACCCACTCGCCGTCGATGAAAATCCTGTCCTTGACCTGAAGCTCAGCCGCCGTCGCCATCGATTCCTCCTAGTCGCCCGCTGGTTGCCCGAAAACTAGCTGATCGGCTGTGATCGCGTATATGCGATAATCGTTAATACGCTATGAAATTGGAACCGGGACGCCTATTACGTGAAGCCAGAACTCGCCATGGCTTGAGCCAGGAGCGCCTGGCCATCCGAGCAGGCACGACCCAGTCCGCGATCTCGCGTATCGAGCAGGAACGGGGGTCGCCCACCGTTCGAACGCTCGAAGAGCTGCTTCACCTGATGGGAGAGGAGCTGGTTCTCGCGGTCGAGAGGCGGGACTCGGGGGTCGATCTCAGCCTGAACCAGGCAAATCTCGAACTGACTCCAGACCAGCGTGTCCGCCGAGGTCTCGAATTTGCGGATGTCGTACGCCGGAACCGGGGGGGAGAAAAGGGCAAGGAGAGGACGTAGATGAGCATGGATCCGAAAGCCTTCGACGATCGGCTCGACCCCGGTCCCCTGCTGGCGGCCCTCGATGGCAACGGCGTCGACTTCGTTGTGATCGGTGGCCTGGCAGGGCTGGCGCAGGGCTCGTCCTACCCGACCTTCGACCTCGATGTCGCCTATTCGCGCGATGAGGGGAACCTGCGACGGATGGCCGCTGCTCTCGGCGAAATCGGAGTGACCCTGCGCGGGGCGCCGGCGGACCTGCGGTTCCAAGTCGACGACCAGGCCCTCCGCAACGGCTCCAACTTCACCTTCGCCACCGCTCATGGCAGCTTCGACATCCTCGGCGACATTGACGGTGTCAAGAGCTACGAGGGGCTGCGCAGGAACGCAAAGCGCGAGTGGATTTCCGGTGTCGAAGTTCTGGTCGCCTCGCTCGATGACCTGATCGCGATGAAGCGGGCGGCAAATCGGGTCAAGGACCAGCTGATGGTGCTCGAGTACATCGAGCTCGCCGACGAGATCCGCCGGCAGGAGGCGGAAGAGGACGAGGACTAGACCGCAGTCGTCAGCGCGTCCGGCTTCACTTCCGCTCCGGGCCCGGGCACCTGTTTCGCGTCCCTTGCCGTCAGCACCCTGCCGCAGGCCTCGCAGATGCCGCGCTCGCTGACGGTGCCGCCGCACTCCTTGTGGACGATCAGGCGGCGCGGGCCCTCGGGATCTGGGGAGTAGCGGTCGCCCCAGTTGAGGAGGGCTATCAAGGCGGGCCAGAGGTCGAGCCCCTTCTGGGTGAGGAAGTACTCGTAGCGGGGCGGGTTTTCCTGGTAGGCGCGGCGCTCGAGGATCTCCTCGTCGACCAGCCGCTGCAGCCGGGCCGAAAGGACGTTGCGGGCGATTCCCAGCGACTCCTGCATCTCGCCAAAGCGGCGGTTGCCGTGCATCACCGAGCGCACGATCAGCAGCGACCAGCGCTCGCCAATCACCTCTAGCGCCTTGGCAACCGAGCAGTCGAGGGCGGGGTAGTCGCGATGCAGCACGTGTGAATCTTCGCACACTGGGTTGCATGAAGCAACTGACCGCGATAGGCTGCGGCCGTCCAGAGTTGCTTCATGCAACCTAGTCCAATTGGAGGCCGAGATGAGGCTGATCAGACACAGGAACCACCGGCGCCCGAAGGGCCCGCGGATCGCGATCAGCGAGGCGGAGATCAGCGCCGACCTGCACTACCCGGCGAGCCGGCGGCGCGCAGAGCGCACGGCCGACGCCCAGAGGCTCTCGGTCAGGTGAGCGAAAACGGTGTGGTCACGGCGCCCGAAGGCACGGCGGCGGACGTCGCGGAAGCGTTCGCGGCGTCTGACCCCGACAACTCCCGCTCCCGCACCCTTGTCTGGCAAGACCCGGTGCCGACGGCGGCCGCCGGGGCGACGATGACCGGGATGGAGTACATGACCGCGGTCGTCACCGGCCAGATGCCGCCGCCTCCAATCGCGGTGACGATGCGGCTGCGGCCGGTCGAGTTGGAGGAGGGGAGGGTGATCTTCGAGGGGGAACCCGGCGAGGAGCACTACAACCCGATCGGCGTCGTCCACGGCGGCTACGCCGCCACCCTGCTCGACTCGGCCCTCGGCTGCGCCGTCCACACCACGCTCCCCGCCGGCGTCGGCTACACCTCGCTCGGCCTGGAGGCGAAGTTCGTGCGCCCGATTACCCGCGACACCGGCCGCGTCCTCTGCGAGGCAACGGTCCTCTACCGCGGCCGCAAGCAGGCGACCTCGGAGGCGACCCTGACCGCCGCCGACAGCGGCAAGCTGCTCGCCCACGGCATCGCCACCTGCATGATCCTCGGCGGCGGGGCCTAGGAGGCGCTTTGTCGCGCGAGCTCGACCAGGAGCCGCACGCCGAAGCCGTTGGCTTCGTTGCCGACGTACTCGCGGCCGATGTCCCAGGCGCTGCCGGCGATGTCGAGGTGCGCCCACGGCGTCTCGCCGACGAACTCCTCGAGGAAGGAGGCGGCGGTGATCGTTCCGGCCTTGCGCTTTTTGCCGAGGTTGGAGAGGTCGGCGACCGTGCCCTTCATCAGCTCCTTGTACTCGGGGTGCAGCGGCAGCCGCCAGGAGAGCTCGCCGGTCGTCTCGCTGGCGTCGGTGACCGCAGCGGCGAGGTCGTCGTCGTTGGCGATCAAGCCGGCGTAGGTGGAGCCGAGGGCGACCTCGACGGCCCCGGTCAGGGTCGCGATGTCGACGAGTCGCTCGCCCCCGAGCTCGACCGCGTAGGCGAGGGCGTCGGCGAGGATCAGCCGTCCCTCGGCATCGGTGTTGTTGACCTCGACCGTCTTGCCGTTGTACTGGGTGATGATGTCGCCGGGCTTGATCGCGGTCCCAGAAGGCATGTTCTCGGTGGTCGGGACGAGGGCGATCAGGTCGAGCGGCAGGCCCAGCTCGGCGATCGCGGCGGTCGCCTCGAGCACGGCGGCGGCGCCGGACATGTCCATCTTCATCTCCTGCATCCCGGCGCCGGGCTTGAGCGAGATGCCGCCGGTGTCGAAGGTGACTCCCTTGCCGACGTAGGCCAGAGTGGAGCCCGAGCCGCCGCCGCTGTAGCGAAGGACGATCAACTTCGGCTCCTGCGGCCCGCCCTGGCTAACGGCGAGGATGCCGCCCATCCCCTTCTGCTCGAGCTCGGCGCGACCGAGGACCTCGACGGTGAGGGCATCGGAGCCGGCGGCGATCTCTTCGGCGCGCTCGGCGAGAAAGGTGGGGGTGGCAACGTTGGCGGGGGTGAGCTGAAGGTCGCGGGCCCGGTTCTGCGCCTCGGCGGCGATCCGCGCCACGGTGGCGACGTCTTCGATCTCGGCCGGGCCGAGCAGGGTCAGCGCCTCCAGCCGCGGCGAGTCGTCGCCATTCCCGGACTTGAAGCGATCGAAGCGGTAGGAGGCGAGGGTCGTACCGGTGACGAGCGCCTCGGCGGCCACGGTCGCCACGGGAGCCTCAGGCAGCGCCCAGGCGAGCGAGCGGGCTTCGAGCCGCTTCGCCTCCTTGGCCGCGAGCGCGGCGGCGACCCGCAGCTTCTCGGGGTTGAAGTCATCGCGCGCTCCCAGCCCGACCACGACCACCGGTGGGAAGCCGTCCGGCCGCAGCAACGAGAGCTTCTTGAACCCCGCCTGAGCGTCGTCGGCGCCGGCAGCGGCCGCGATCTCCGGCGGCAGCCCGGCGCCCTCGAACAGCCCGACCGCAAGCAGATCGGCGCCGCAATCGGCCAGCTCCGCCTGCTTTACCTCGACCTTCATCGGCCGCGAGTCTACGCGACCATTTCCGCCCTGTCGGTATCGTCATCCGTTGGACCTGGCGGACAGGGGCCAGGTCGGCGAACTTCGGAAAGGAAAGGCAGTAGATGCCCAGCTCAGTGATTCTTGGAACCGCGCGCACCCCCTTCGGAAAGATGGGTGGCGGTCTCTCTTCCCTCGACGCCACCGACCTCGGCGGCACCGTGATCGAGGCCGCTCTGGACCGCTCCGGCGTCGCTCCGGAGCAGGTCGAGCAGGTCGTCTTCGGCCAGGTCCTGCAGGCCGGCCAGGGCCAGATCCCCTCGCGCCAGGCCCAGATCAAGGGCGGCATCCCGAAGGAGGTCCCTTCGGAGACGATCAACAAGGTCTGCGCCTCGGGCATGCGCTCGCTCGGCCTCGCCGACCAGGCGATCCGCGCCGGCGACACCAACGTCGCCGTCACCGGCGGCATGGAGTCGATGAGCCAGGCGCCTTACCTGCTGCCGAACGCCCGCTTCGGCTTCCGGATGGGCGACGTCCAGGCGCTCGACGCGATGACCCACGACGGGCTCACCAACCCCTTCACCGAAAAGCAGATGATCAACGAGGCGAGCGAGGTCGGCAACGAGCTCGAGATCACCCGGGTCGACATGGACCGCTTCGCCGAGCGTTCGCACCGGCTCGCCCACGAGGCGACCGAAGCCGGCCGCCTCGCCGATGAGATCGTCGGCGTCACCGTCAAGTCCCGCAAGGGCGAGTCGACGGTCGAGGCCGATGAGGCGATCCGTCCCGACACCACCCTGGAGACGCTGGCCGGGCTGAAGGCTATCGGCGGCCCCGACGCCACCCACACCGCCGGCAACGCCCCTGGCGTTAACGACGGCGCCGGCGCGATCGTCGTCGCCTCCGAGGAGTGGGCCGAGAAGGAAGGGAAGACGCCGCTGGGGCGGATCCTTTCCTACGGGACCGTCGCCGACGATTTCCCCTACCTGGCGAAAACTCCGGCCAACGCCGCCAAGCAGGCGCTGGAGAAAATCGGCAAGAACCCTGAGGACGTCGACCTCTGGGAGATCAACGAGGCGTTCGCCTCCGTCGCCCTCAACTCGGTGCGGATGCTCGGCGTCGACGAGGAGAAGGTCAACGTCAACGGCGGCGCGATCGCCCTCGGGCACCCGATCGGCGCTTCCGGCTCCCGCATCGTCGGCGCCCTCGTCCACGAGCTGCGCCGCCGCGGCGGCGGACTCGGTGTCGCCGCGATCTGCTCTGGCGGTGGCCAGGGCGACGCGATCGTCGTCGAGGTCAACGGAGGCTGATTTGAGCGAGCAGCCCGCGAGCGAGAGCGCGCCGCGGGCTGCCGCTTTCTTCGATCTGGATAAGACCCTGATGGCGGGGTCGAGCGGGATGCAGTTCGCCCGCATCGCCGCCAAGCAGGGCGTTGTCAGCCGCCGGCTGATGGTCAGCTGGGGCTGGGAGCACCTGCGCTACCGCCTTCGTGGCACCACCGACGAGCGCACCGCCGAGGTCTTGAAAGTTGCCCGGGAGCTGATCCGCGGCCTGCCGGCGAAGACGATCGACCGCATGGGGCCGGAAGTAATGGCGGCGATCCTGCCGCGCGTCTTCCCGCAGATGCTGGAAGAGGTCTACGGCCACCAGGACGCCGGCCGTCCCACCTTCATCGTCAGCGCCGCCGGCAACGGCGTCGTCGAGCAGCTCGCCCACGTCCTCGGCATGGACGGTGGCATCGGCACCCGCTACGAGGTCGACGGCGAGGGCAGCTACACCGGCCGCCTCGACGGCCCCTTCGTTTACGGCGAGGGCAAGGTGACGGCGATGGAGGAATTCGCCGCCCAGCACGGGATCGAGCTGGGGGGGTCCTACGCCTACTCGGACTCCCTCTCGGACCTGCCGATGCTGCGCGCCGTCGGCCATCCGGTCGCCGTCAACCCCGACCCGCCGCTGGCGGCGATCGCCCGCGAGGAGGGTTGGCAGACGCTGCGCTTCGAGCGCCTCGGCCGCCGCCTCGTCGCCCTCGCCGTCACCTTCCTCGCCACCGTCGCCGGCTTTGGCGCCACGCGAGTTGCCGCCCGACGCCGCGTGCCGCCACCACGGCGGCTTCGCCCCCGCTAGGGTTCCGGGCCGGATGGAGGCAGCCACCGCACGCAAGATCCGCGTCGTCGTCGCCAAGCCCGGCCTCGATGGGCACGACCGCGGTGCCAAGATCATCGCCCGCGCCCTGCGCGACGCCGGCATGGAGGTGATCTACACCGGGCTGCATCAGACGCCCGAGCAGATCGCCGAGACGGTGATCCAGGAGGACGCCGACGCCGTCGGCCTCTCAATTCTCTCGGGCGCCCACATGACCCTTGTCCCGAAAGTGGTCGAGCTGCTCCAGGCCCAGGGCGTCGACGACGTCCTCGTCACCGTCGGCGGCACGATCCCGGCCGATGACATCCCCGAGCTGAAGCAGCTCGGCGTCGCCGAGGTCTTCACCCCCGGCTCTGGAACCGACGACATCGTCGAGTTCATCCAGGAGCGGGCGAGCGCCCGCCACGCCGAAGGCTGAGCGCAAAGCGCGCCAAAGCGCGGTCCGTGACATTTGACACGGATCGGTGCATAGGTCCGTCCGATCCGGGTATCATCCTGATTGACTCGTCAGTCAACCGCGCCGAAGCGTTAAGATCGCGCCCCGCGAAGACCTGAGAATCGTCCCCAAGGAGGCTTTGTTTTGAAGATCTGCGTCCTGGTCAAGGAGGTCCCGGACGCCGCCGTTCAGAAGCGCATCGACCCAAGCACGATGCGACTGGACCGCGGCGGCGAGAAAAACCTCAACCCCTTCGACACGCACGCCCTCGAGGCGGCCATGCAGATCAAGGAGGGTGGAGCGATCCCGGTCGAGGAGGTCGTGGCGGTGACGATGGGCCCGAGTTCCGCGGTCCGCGCGCTGCACAAGGCCGTCGCCCTCGGCGCCGACCGCTCGGTCCACCTCTCCGACGACGCGCTGGCCGGCTCCGACGTCTGCGCCACCGGTTACGCGCTGGCGAAAGTGCTCGAGTCCGAGAGTCCCGACTTGGTCCTGCTCGGCCAGCAGTCCGATGACGGCGAGTGCTACACGATCGGCGCCGTCGTCGCCGACCACCTGAAGATGCCCTCGCTGACTCAGGTGATTCAGATCGACGTCACCGACGGCAAGCTGCGCTGCGAGCGCCAGGCCGAGTACGGCTACGACACCGTCGAGGTCGAGCTGCCGGCGGTGATCAGCGTCGGCGACGCGATCAACGAGCCGCGTTACCCGAGCCTGAAAGCGATCATGGGCGCGAAAAAGAAGCCGCTCGACGCCAAGGCCACCGGCGACGTCGGCATCGAGGCCGGCTCGGTCGGCGAGGGCGGTTCGAAGACCAAAGTCCTGGGGCTGAACCCGCCCCCCGCGAAGGAAGCGGGCGAGATCATCGAGGACGAGGACACCAACGAGACGGTCGAAAAGATCGTCGCTTGGCTCGACGAGAGGAAGCTGATCTAAATGGCAGGCATCCTGGTTTACGCCCTCCACGACGACGAGGGCAACTTCAACAAGAACTCACTCGGGGCGATCTCCGAGGCAGCGAAGCTGGCCGGCGAAGTCGGCGGCGAGGCTTCCGCGCTAGTGGTCGGTGATATCGCCGACGACGCCTGCGCTTCGCTCGGCAACTACGGCGCCGCCAAGGTCTACCGGGCCAAGAGCGTGCCGGAGGGCCTGGCCCAGCCGATCGTCGATGCGATGGCGAAAGTCATCCAGGACAACGGCATCTCCTACGCGCTGTTCGGCGGCGGTCTGCTCGGCTTCGAGATCGGCGCCGGCCTCACCGCCCGCCTCAACGCCGGCGTGACGATGGAGGTCACCGCGGTCAAAGTCCAGGACGGGAAACTGGTCGTCGAGCGGCCGATCCTGCAGGACTCCGAGATCGCCGACGTTGGCTACGTCTCTGAGCCCGGCATCATCATCGGCCGCCTCAACGCCTTCGACACCAAGGAGTCCGGCGGTAGCGCCGAGGTCCTCGACGTCGACGTCGAGCTCTCCGAGTGGTCGAGCAAGGCGAAGCTGGTCCAGCGCGGCGAGCAGCGCGGAGCCGACGTCAACATCGAGGACGCAGACATCCTCGTCGGCGGCGGCCGCGGTCTCGGCGCCAAAGAGGGCTTCGAGCTCTGCGAGCAGCTGGCCGAGTCGATGGGCGGCGCCGTCGCCGCGACCCGCGCCGTGGTCGACGCCGGTTGGTACCCCTACGCGGCCCAGATCGGCCAGACCGGGAAGACGGTGGCGCCGAAGCTGTATCTCGCCGCCGGCGTCTCCGGGGCGATCCAGCACAAGGTCGGAATGCAGAACTCGGAAAACATCCTTGCCATCAACAAGGACCCGAACGCGCCGATCTTCGAGTTCTCGGATCTCGGCGTGGTGGGCGATCTCCACAAGATCGTCCCCAAGCTGACCGAGGCGATCAAAGCTAAGCGGGGAGGCTGAGCTTCGGCTCAGTCTCCTTTTCGAAAGGAGCTCGAATTGGCAGTTGCACCGAGTGAGTTTCCGCCGCCCTTCGATTCGGCGAGCGTCATCGCGGCGCCGACGGATCCTGCGGACGAGCGCATCGAGGTCGGCATCGCGATCGTCGGCGGCGGCCCGGCCGGGCTTGCCTGCGCC
>Ga0209152_10000229_pt1 | contig 28662 bp, 20 predicted proteins | sample GraSoiAngelo_107_FD_185873 | JGI IMG/M metagenome (GOLD analysis project Ga0209152, IMG submission 185873) | Grasslands soil microbial communities from the Angelo Coastal Reserve, California, USA - 14_0903_09_30cm (SPAdes) (version 2) | ecosystem: Environmental > Terrestrial > Soil > Grasslands...
TTCAATCTGAGATGCGCCCCTGACGCTCAATGGGAGATTCGAGACCTTGCATGGTCAATGTATGCCGCCGTCAGCCTAGTCGCTCCCCAAGTATTCGGTCCGCTCCCGGCCGCTGATGAAAGCGACTACATCAAGAAACGAGTACTACTGATAAGTGACCTCGTCCAGAAGCAGACTGAAATGTTCGAGAAGACGCCTCCGGGAGAATTGTTCCACTTGGAACTTCAGCCATACCTGGACTTTGCGCATCCAGTTGACGGTTTCGTCAGAAAATACTGAACCTGGCCCAACTTCTTGATAACAGAAATCCGTCTGATGGTTCTAGCCGACTACGCCTTGTCGCTGTAACTCGTCCTGAATACCAGCGCGTATCTGTTTCAGCCGGACGCGGTGTTCCGCATATTCGTCCCCGTTGATTCGTCCTGCTTTGAAATCCTCGTCGAGCTGCTTCATCTGAGCCTCAAGTTCAACGACGCGCTTCCTCAACTGGTCTAGGTACGATGTCGATACTTCGGGACCTGCTATCTGGCTAGGTGTCAGGGAGGCTTTGATGGTTCCATCCTCTATTCGCATTATGTTGTCTGCCACGCGAGCAACGTTCTGATCATGTGTCACCATGATCACGGTCTTCCCTAGTCCCCGGTTTACTTTGACAAGGAAGTCAGTAACCATTCTTGCGTTGACGCTGTCCAACTCGCCTGTGGGCTCGTCGGCGAGGAGCAGGGGCGGGTCGTTTGCGAGGGCTGCTGCAATGGCTACTCTCTGCTGCTCTCCACCACTCAGCTCATCAGGTTTGTGATCCTGCCGGTCGGAGAGTCCAACAATACTGAGAAGCTCCTTTGTCCTTGACAAGCGTGACGATCTCGGGACTCCTGCAGCCATCATGGGCAGCTCAACATTCTCTTCCGTTGTCAGTGTTGGGATCAGGTTTAGGGCCTGGAAGATGTGACCAACGACATCTCGGCGATAGCCTACTAGCTCTGATGGGGCGAGTTCGGTGAGTGTTGTGTCGCCGACCGTTACGGTGCCGGCGGTCGCTCGGTCGAGTCCACCGAGTATGTTGAGAAGCGTGGTTTTTCCACTGCCACTGGGACCTATGATTGAAACCATTCTCCCTGCTTCGACCTTGAGACTGAGCCCCCGCAACGCTTGGACTTCAATTCGACCAAGCTTGTAGGCCTTTACTAGTGAGTTGATCGTCACTTCGACAGATGTCAAGCGAATCTCACCGTTCTGCTCATCTTTGAAAGGTCTTTGCGCGCAGCCGTCAGTGCAGGTAAGAAGACTCCGATCAGCACGAGTGCGACGATGACGAGAATATTTGCAGAGGCCCAGAGTGGAAAGACTACTCGTCGGGCCGCGAGGATTTGAAGGTAGTTCTGGTTTAGGGAGTTCTGTCCGAGGGCGTCTCCCCAGACTACGATGAGCCCAACAATTGTAGCTAGGACTAGAGCGAAGATTACTAGTGGTAGGAATTCGGTGATGAGAAGGCCGGCCAGCTGTCTATAGGACAACCCCCGGACTGATACCATGGTGATCTCCTTCTCCCTTTCTCGATAGCCGGTATAAGCGATGGTACCGACGCCTATGCTTGCCGCGAGGGCTGCGAAGGCCGTTCCGAGCCGGAGCACATTCTGCGTGCCGACATTTATGACTCCAGGGACTCCTTGCGTGGCAACTTGGGCTGTTGTTATTGTGAGACTGGGATAAGCGGACTGTAAGGAGAGAGCGAGTTGTGTGAGGGAGACGTTTGGAGACGCTTTGGCTAGTACAATGTTGGTTGGATTGAATAGAGTGGCGTTTGGTCTTATGAGCCCGACCGGTACGAATGACCAGCCCTCAGGTGAGAAGGAACGACCAAAGGGTCCTCCCGATGATTGGGAGTAGTCAGGACCGAAATAGCTGATCACAGACGCGTTTATTGATCCGTAGTTGAGGACGATTGTTGTCCCGATGCCGAAGGAATAGTATGAGGCGACGCCACGATCCAAGACCATTGTGTGATTATTGCCCATCATGGTCGCGAATACCGCGTTAACATCTCCTGTGAACCAACCCGGCTCGTAGTATGCGCCCTGTCTCCACGTGAGCGGATCTATGGCCTTGATCTGAATCCCACCCGCTGTAGCTGTCCCAGAGAAATCGGACTCGGCCGTCGCTCCTGTAATGTTACCCCAGCCTCGAAGTTGGTCTGCTATCATTGTCGCGTTTGCTATCGAGCTTATTCCTGAGAGGCGGATGTCTGATCCTACCGCTACTTCTGCCTGTCGATAGTTGTAGTCTTGCTGGCTGGCAAGGTCGCCGATCACCCAGATGGAGTATCCGACGATGAGGGCGACTATGAATACGAGGGCCGCGACCCTTCGAGGGTTTCTGAAGACACTCTTTGATGCGAGGGCTGCAACATCCCCGATAATCCATCTAGAGATGCGGGAGAATTTCTTGTGAAATTGTTCTGCCAGACCTGTGGATAGCTGTGCTGCTCCGTAAAGGAAGAGGAACGGCCCGATGAAGGATAGTGCGAAGCTGAGGACGGCGGCGATTATTAGGAATAGGACTAGGAGAAAGTTTGCATTGTAAACGTACCTGCCAATATTCATGTAGTTTATTCCGATTGCAAGCGTGATTAGCTGGTAAGCACCTAGGGTAAGGGCTAGTATTGCGCCACGCTTTCTGATGGGCCGTGTCTCCTCGAGGTAGACATAGCCCTTCAGTGCTTGGGCTGGATCCATTGCCGCCGCCTGGCGAGCAGGAGCGAGAATTGCGAAGAGTGTGAGGACTAGCGTGAAGATTATTGTGATTATGGCTGTATCGCTGGTTAGGATCGCGGTTGCTCCAGAGCTACTCCCTAGGACCTGGAGGAAGAGGGGGTTCAGAACGTAAGCGAGAGCGATCCCCGCCAGTCCTGCGACTAGGCCTACCATGAGCCCTTCAGTGATAAAGTGGCGCACCAGTTGGCCTCTTGTGAATCCTCTCGTCAATAGCAGCCCGATCTCTTTGCGTCGCAAGTTGAAGGATGACTGGGAGACAGTGCGTCCGACGTACCAGGCCATAAAGAATACTGGGATAGAGACCGCGGTGAAAGTTAGTCTCAGTGAGAAGATGGTAGAGGAGAATGCTTGGAGTTGGCCGAGAAGATTATCGTTTGGTGAGAATCCATACTGCAATGCGAGGTTTGAGATTCGAGCATCAATCTGCTGGATCGTCGATATGCTACTCTCTATCGCGAAGGGGCTTATGAGCCGGGCCCTGTCTAAGTACACATTCACCTGTGCCGAGATGCTGTAGAATCTTGAAAAATTACCAGTCGAAAAAGAGTCGTAATTCTTGGCCAGCACCGGAAGAAATGTCTGTTCCCAACTGACGATGAGAATACTTGCTTGTTGGTTGGGTGTTGTTAGGCCTGGATTTCCTGGAAATGGCGGGTAGTAGTAGCCGATGCCGAGAGTGTTAACGGCTACCGTGTCGAGGCTGACCGACCCTACGACCGTTAGAGTTACGTTGTATTTCTTCGAAGAGTTGGTGTAAAGCGTGTACGTGATCCTTCGGTTGACCGGGAAGTTCTGGGCCTGCTGCGAGTCCGAATTTATCAACATCTCATTTGCGTGAAGCGTCCTGCTTCCAGAGACTAGCGTCATATGCTGATACAATGCGGAGGCATCTTGGATTCCAGTAACGGTAATGGAAGAAGTAACGATAATGGAAGAAGAAGCATTGAAAGGAATGAACAGGTTGGACGTTCCGACAGGTTCAGCGGATACTACGCCATCTATCTTCTGAAGATTCGAAACGAGGCCCTGGACAGAGGAGTTTAGACTCTTCCCTCCATCGACTGAGAAGTCGCGTAGCTGCATGTCGACTGGAGTATTGGCGAGCTGAGCGTCTAGGGCTTGTTTTCCGACCGTATCTGCTGCAACGTTGATGCCGCCGAAGAAGGTAGCTGCTAGTGTCATGCCGAGTGATAGAGCTGCGAAAAGCTTCCAGGACCGGGTGATTCTCTTGAGAGCGTAAGACAGCAAAGACGAAGAATGATTGAAGTCCTATACGTATCAGTTTTGCTAATTATCTACGAGTCGGCAGTGGACGGTTTCTCTAACCTGGAGATTCAGTCAATTGCGTGAAACGTCTTGAGGCGGAGAAGGATAGCGGCATGGGGCGTTGCGTCAGCTGTGTTGTTTCGGCCAGATCTTCTTCGTGCTGATCAGGAACCTCCCCGCAAATGTTACTAGGATGCTGTCAAAATTCGACAGCAGTGGTGTGATAGAGAGAAACGTCGTAAATCCCCATAATATGGGCAGTCTTAGGAGAAGGTCGGCCGAGGCGATAGAGTTGAAGAAAGTGAATCTTCGGATAAGTCCAGTCGCCCTCACTCTTCCCCTGAAGACCAGAGCATCGTTCATGAGGAAGTTGACCAAGACCGCCGCTTGACTGCTGATGATCGCGTACACAAGGTAGGAAGAGCCTCCCAGAAAGCCTGCGAGTAAGCTAGTCAGGGCTGTGATCTGGGTCAGAACATACATGATGTATACGTTGAGAAATAGCCCCAATCCCCCTACGAAACCGAACTTGAAGACGAGCCACGCGGCAGGTCTCCACCTCCTCGGTTTGACTACATGGGGAGGATACATCCCGAAACCGGATGAGAATCGCGTGTCGCGGATTGCCGCGCGGTACAGGGCAGCCTGCGAGTATTGTCTCTGGCCCATAACTTCGGTTAGTGGATTACGAAGGCGGTCCTCTAATGTCAACGGCTACCCCGGGCAGTTAGAGCTAGTGGACTTGACCATGATATAACCGATACCCCGACGGTCGACCGTCATTAGCAAACTCGCGTGGAACGAAGAACCATCTAGGGTCTGAAAATTCCGAGTAGTTCTGGCTATGTTCTTGCTAGGAGGCGAGTACCGGAATCTCTGGAAGCGGCGGACTTGATCCTATCAGTTGCTCGAAGTCTTTTCTTGCCTTATCCATCTTCGGATAGATGACCTCTCTGAAGCCCGTGACCGCGAACTCATTGGGCCGGTAGGGGTCGTTGATGACGCGTAGGGCGCGAAGGGCGAGTTCATAGTTTGTGGGCGCGGTCTGTAGGAAGAATCCGATGACTTGGTCGTTGTACCAGTCGCGGAATCCGAGTTCTTTCTTGTGCCATCCCCAGCGTGTGAGAATGCCACGGATGAACTTGGCGTGTTTGAATATGTTCATGAGCCAGTTGTGAGCGAGCCACTGGGGCAGGTTGAACCTCAGCTGTCTTCCGAAGACTTCGAACTCTGGACGGTTGATATGCTCGTAAGTGATTCTGTCGCCGTTCTCCTCGTCGATATTGTAACGGACCTTGTCTCTCTCCAGTTTCTCATCGTCGGTCAGAAGAAGCGGTGTGTAGATCTCGTCTTTGATGAGCCTGACCTTGGCAAGATTCAATATCGCAGCTTTAGTGGCCGCGTAGTTCTTCTCCGGCCGGTCAGCCGCAAATACTTCCAGGACACGGTCCACGTATCCTTTTGCGTAGTCCAAGCCTCCCCACATGACCATATCATAGACGCGTCGCGCGAGGTTTCGGTTCGTCTCCTCGTCCATATTCATTTTTGCGACAGTGTCTTCCACCATGGTCCGATATTCTTCGGCGCCGTGTTCACCCTTCCACCACATCCAATAAGAGTGAGCTATGGTTTCGGACTTCCGGGCCAGGAGTTCCATGTATGATTCTTTCGCGCCGAACAGTCGGAGTGTCTTGTCGTCGGCTACTATGTTCTTGAATTCCAAGTATTCGGGTTCCGCTGCGAATTTTCGTCCCAACTCGAAGGCCTCTGAGTTCCGCGCGCGCTGGCTGGAGCTGACTGTCTCCATTATCGCCTCGAGGAGGTTTTTCTCGCTGACGGGTATGAGCCCTCTCTGAAAGGCCATTCCGAGTAGGATTATGTTCGTGAAGAGCTTGTTTCCATAGAAGAGTTCCGAAATCTCCCCGATTCTTCCGCTGAGATACTCGTCAGAGTTGGTGTGCTTCCGAATATTATCTTCCACGTCGGTTGGGTAGTTCATCATTCCAGCGAGCATCGGTATGGTCGGGATGACGCTACTGTTGACAACGGCGGTTGTCCGTGCGCGGCTGGCGTAGACTAGGCTTCGCTCTGCTTCAAGCATGTCGAGGCCGAGGAGCAGGTCTGCTTTACCGTTAGGGACGATGGTGCTGATCTTCGCGTTGCCTTTGGCGTAGTTGATATGGGCAGAGACGGCGCCATTTCTTATCGCGAGTCCCTTCTTGTCGTTGAACTTGACAGTGTAGCCCTCCTTCGTCCCGGCTCTTGCCAGGGTCGAGGAGAGGACCCCGACTCCCATGCCTCCGACTCCGCTGATGAACGCACTCCACGTATCCGAGAATTCGTGTCGAGTGGGTGCTGGAATATTGTCTAAGGAGATCTTCTTGACGCGGGGAATTGGCGGCTTATTTCTTGTGACTATTACTTTCTCGAAGGACGGGCAGGCCATAATCTTCGTGCAGTAAGTATCTGAGACGCAGGTTGACTGGTCGATTCCGATCTTCTCTCCATAATCAGTGTCGATTATTGTTAGTCCAGGACAGCCCGTATTCTTGGTGCATTCGCGACAGTTTTCGCATACTTCCTGGGATATGTTGATGAAGGTTTCTCGTGGGATGTAACCTTGTTTGTCGATGATCTTGTTTCTCTCGGCGCGTTTTCTCTTGTGGAAGGTTATGCCGCATTCCTTGTCAGCGATGACCACTTTGGTGCCGGGCATGCTAAAGGCCTTGTCGAGTTCTTTCATGTACTTCTCCCGGTTGGACGGGGGCATCTTCCGGACGTAGATCTGGTCTTGGCCCATTGCCCGGACAATGCTCTCGATGTCTTGGGCGGTGGTCTTGTCGCCCATGATGTTGTGTCCTGACTCGGGAGTTGGTTGGTGTCCGGTCATGGCCGTGTTCTTGTTTTCGAGGATGATGTAGAGAATGTCCTGGCCTTCTTTGATGCTGTTCGAGATAGCGGTCATGCCTCTCCAGAAGAAAGTTGAATCACCCATCAACGCGTACTGCTTGTTGGTGACGAACGGGTCCATCCCGCTGCCCGCCGCACCGCCCAGCGACATCGCTGTCAGGTTGTGCATCTCGCCGAAGGGTGGGAGGAAGCTCATGGAGTAGCATCCAATGTCTCCGTGAGCGAAAATGTCCTTGTGCTCAGGCTGGTCCCTCATCGAGTGCACCGTACTGAGCGTCTCTCTATGCGGGCAACCGGCGCAGAAACCGGGGGACCGCGGTGGAACTAGTACCCCGTAGGCTTTGATCTCGGTGAGAAGGTCCAATTCGCTGTGAATCTTCTTCTCATCGTATTTTGCAGAGGGGTCTCCTATTTCGAGAATCAGGCCTCCGAGTCTTTCGATGACCATGGAAGGGGTTAGTCCACTCTCTTCAGGGAAGCCGTCCTCGTCTTTGGGGAATATCTTGCCCCAGACACTGGGTTCCTTCTTGATCTTCCCGTCTTGGACGAGGTCTGTGAGAATTGTTTTGATCTGGTCCTCAATGATAGGACCTTTCTCTTCGACGACAACTATGTTGTCGACCAGTTTCGAGAACTCGTCGACTACCTCCGGGTCCAGCGGGAATGTGATGGAAAGTTTGAGGATGGGGAATTGTTCGTCGCAGCCAAGTTCCCAGAGGGCTTGCTCCAAGTAGCTGTAGGAGATTCCTGCGGCGACGAAGCCGATGTTATGCTTCTTGCCGTTGGAATAGAGGATTTTGTTTAGGTGGTTCTGTCGGACATATTCGTGGACTCTTGGAAAGCGGTCGCGAATTATCTCCTTCTCTAGGTCCCACGTGTTGGGTGGGATGCTGACCTTTCGCTTAATGTCTACTTTCGAAATGTCTATGGTGATAGGATGTTTGAAGCTGATCTCAGGAGATTTGTTCTCGTAGATCTTTACGTTTCCCCCGCCCTCAGCAAGATAGGTAGTGATGAGATATCCAACGACTAAGTTCGAGTAAGCTGAGAGCTTGAGTGCTTCGCCGATCCAGTCCTTGATCTCTTGTGGGTTGCTGGGTTCGATGATGGGCATCTTGAGATGCTCCATCAAAGCGCGACTATCGCCGGCTACTTGCGTACTGGAGGCATGTGGGTCGTCACCGCAGACGACGACTGCTCCGCCTTTCTTTCCGCTCAGGCCGTACTTGTCACTGTAGTTGATTATGTTGATTGGGTCTGCCGCGACGTTCAGTCCTACGCTCTTCATGACGGCTATCGCATTGACGCCAACATCCATCGCTCCGTTGAGGGCGGCTGCGCCCTGGGACTCGTCGTTGGTCATTTCTCCCCAGAGACCAACCTCGCGGAGAATATCCGCGTTCTCCTCCAGAATCGTGAAGATTTCTGCCACTGGGGACCCAGGGTAGCCGGCCATGAGGCCGACCTGGCTTTCCAGTGCGCCTTTGACTATTAGCTCGTTACCGTTGAAGGCATCGATACCGGACTGTTGGACAAACCGCTTGTCCGACATCAGATCACGTGGATATCCGTATAGACTGTCATTGTTGCATTACATAAGCCCGACGTTCTACTCTATAGCATTCAGCAGTCGCATAGCATGGCAGTTGGCCTCACGTTCTCCCGAGATTGCCCCAATGGGACACTGTGCTCGACATCTTGTGTCTCATTCGCATGCGTGTCGGGCGAATTCAATCCAGGGCTGAGCGGGAACCGATTATCAGACTCAGTCTCCCCAAAGTATTCCCTTTGAGGAATCTAACTAACCGGAGAGTCCATCATCTGACATTTGTCAGGGTTCAGGGGATACGTTAGGGAGTTATCACAAATTCTATCTTCAAATCCTCGAACGGTGGCAGATACCCTCCGTTGCCCACATACTTTCCTCCGTAGCTGCGTTCGTAGTAATTCAAGGAGACAAAGTTCAGACTCGGGATATCGCTACCTGAAACGTTCGGGAGGTAGAAGGCTATCCAACCCGTTGCTTGTTCACTTGGCGCTAGGTTTAAGCCGCCATAAGATTTGCTGAGTGAGAACGGAAACCTTCCCGATAGTGTGCTGCCGCCAATGGTGTTGGTGTTTCCGACGTTAACCCGTCCGATCATGACATTAACGAAGAAGGATCCAACAGAGGCGTTGCCGTTCCCAACGTTACTGACCTTGACATAAGCTAATAGAAAAATCCCTTCCCCGCTCCACCCCGGCCCCAACTGTGCACCGGTTACATAGGAATAGTTATCGATAGTAGTCGATAGTCGACCGTCCGAGACAGTCTTCACACCCTTGATAACGGTCCAGCCTCCTTGGGCCGGATAATGAAGGAAAATCAGTGCTGAGAAAGTCGTAAGAATGGCCAGGACTGTGAGCGCCACTGCGGTTGCGAATTTGTGCTCAGCAACGATTTTCGAAATCGCTGCCAACTCTACCGCCCACACGGAAGGGTTTTGACCGCTATAAGTCAGTTGGTTGTCGAAGGTTGAGATTCCTCTCCGGCATTCAACACGTCTCGAGTATTAACCGGGGACTGACGAGTTCGTTTTCTATATCGGCCTTGATTCTGGACTTTTCGCGCGTCCCAGCCTTTCCATATCCCCCTCCGCCTGCGGTCCTGATTTCAATCACGTCTCCCTTCTGGAGAACGAGTGTAACCTTCACCGGCACTCTCATTTTCTGAGTCTTTCCTCTCGCCCTCTTGTAGAGGTTGACCTCAGTCTGTGCACCCCGTCCTCCTCCGAAGAGCCCTCGTGGCCCGTTTCTTCCTCTGTCCGCAAGAACTGTTACGGTAATATTGTCGGTTAAACCTTGGTACGATCTGATGATTCCAGTGCCCCCGCGGTGCCGCCCGCGTCCGGAGCTGTTGGGTCTCAGCTCGTATTTTTTGATGAGTAGGGGGAATGATCGTTCTACTTCTTCGATTGGTGTGTTCATTGTGTTGGTCATGTTCGCTTGGATACCGTCTATGCCGTCCGCGTCGGTTCTTGCGCCGAGGCCTACGCCTATGGTTTCGTAGAAAGCCCAGTCTCGTCCCTTGTAGGTTCCGCCCATCATGACGTTGTTCATAGACCCGCCCGAGTCGGCTGGGACTTTGTCAGGGATGGCTCTTGAGAATGCCCGATAAAGGAGGTCCGCGTTCCGCTGGCTTGTCTCGACATTCCCGCCTGCTACAGGGTGGGGAAATGTTGGATTGAGGATTGTGCCCTCGGGGGCGTGGACTGTAATGGGTGCAAAGGCTCCGTGGTTCGCAGGAACGTCGTCTCCTGTTAATGTCCGGGTAACGTAGTATACTCCTGAGAGGGTTACGCCGTAAACTGCATTGAGAGGATTCGAGACTTGATTATCGGTTCCCGTGTAGTCCACTTTCAAGCGTTCCTTCGAGATTGTGAGTGTGACTTGGAGTCGAATATCGTGTCCGTCAGGATCTTCTAGATAGTCCTGGGCTTGGTAGGTGCCGGAGGGTATCGTGGAAATCCTCAGCCTCATTAGTTGCTCTGTCTTTCTCAGCAACTCTGCGCATGCCTGCCGGAACAACTTGCGCCCATGCTTGCTGACAAGTTCGAGGACTCTCCTCTCGCCTGTGATGTTCGCCGCTGTCTGAGCCTTGAGATCGCCCATCCTCTCCTTTGAAGTTCGGGATTTGGAAGAGAGAGCGGTTACCGCACTGCTGACGAACCTGTTTTTCCGGATGAGATATCTCGGGTCTATTACGACGCCTTCCTCGAAGAGGCTCTTAGCGTCTATAGAGATGCTGCCCGGGACTTTTCCGCCAACATCCGCGTGATGAGCCTTGTTGGCTGTGTAGGCGACGAGTGTGTTAGAGGAGTAGATTGGTCGGATGACGGTTACATCGTTGAGATGTGTCCCAGCTAGGTATGGATTGTTCACCATTATCATCGAGAATTCCTCTAGATCGATGCCTTCTCGATCGCAATACTCGAGGGTCTTGGCAAGTCCCCATGGTAGTGAGCCGAGATGTACGGGGATGTGTTCTGCTTGAGCTAGGAGTCGAACTTCATCGTCGAAGATGGCGGCAGAGTGGTCCATTCGTTCCCGGATATTCGGCGAGTAGGCGGAGTTCCGAAGGGCTATCCCCATCTCTTCGCTGGCATAGACTAGAGAGTTGCGAATTGTCTCGGTTGTCGTCAGGTCCAATTGCATTGGGGAAGAGCACGTAGGGGTTTGATGTCGCCATTATTCAGGTTGTGATTCGACCGCCAAATTCTGACAAAAGAGAGAGAGGAGGCCCGGTCCATTTTCATCTTCAATTCCAGAGAGAGATGCTCCTCCAGCTTCGTTCGAAGGCAAAACGCCCATTTTGGTAATCTTCGGAGCAACCCTTGTTGTAGCCATTGAGAAAGGGCGAGAGGCTTGAGGGGCTGCTCATAGGAGGTTGAAGGAATAGTTCGGTTTCGCCGCACCGTTACTCGTCTCACTTGTTCGAAGAAGCTTTTCGAACAATAGTGGTAGAAACTCAACTATTGTGAATGATCTCCTCTATGCGACGTCAAACTTAGTTTCCGAGATATGTTGGAATCCGAGAATATCGAACAACGATAATATTGCTGTACGGAAGATGCGTTATATTCGTATCCCAACGTATGGCGTTCGAAAAATCATGCAGAACAGCAGCAGAAGAAGATCAATTCTCTTCGTTGCAACTTTCATCGCTCTCCTCTCTCTTCCAGCTGTCCTATCGCACAGCACCGTTGCTGGATCGATAACTACGAGCAGCAACACCACCACATCGACGGAGCACCTCAACAGCGAATATGCAGAGCTTATCGGACAGGTCAACGTCGGTGCTCTGCCCGTCCCAACTGGCAGCACTGCCACTCCACTTAGCTTGGAACTGCCCCAGCTGTCTATGTCTACCAAGGTCCAGGCGAGCTCTAATCAGTTCACAGTCATTACGCCCGGTTCCCAGTCATTCATCCACATAGTGAAAGACTTCGCAGGAACACCTGGAACTAACCCTAACCCCTGCCGTTGTACACCTCCAGACATGGGCCTAGCAGCAAGCTCCAAGTTCGTGGTCCAGATGGTGAACCTTGCGGGCACCATCTGGAAGAACAATGGTGTAAAAGTTACAACCTTCTCGCTTTCCGACTTCTGGTTCCTCCCGGTGAGAGGAGGCCCCCTCGGAATCGGGATGAGTGACCCTCAGGTTCTCTATGACGCAGCGGCAGACAGATTCTACGCCTCAATTATTGACACGTTCGATGTGAATCGGGTGAACTTCGCAGTCACAGCCACGAACGACCCCACCGGAGCATGGTTCATCTACCGGGTAATCGCAGCACAGGGGAATCCTCTCGTGACTAGCTCGCGTACGCTTCCCGACCAGCCCTACATTGGCTATAGCAACGACAAATTCCTAATCACTGCAAACGATTTCACGTACGACCCCACGTTTACCACAGCCACCTTCGATGGAGCTCAGTATTGGGTTTTAAACAAGGCAGAAATGCTGTCAGGGTGTACGGCGCCTACCCCATGTCCAATGGGAAGGAACATTGACGCCGCGACCAACAGTGCCACCCTGAATCCCCTAACAACAAATGGACACTTCGCGATACGGCCAGCTCAACACCTGAGCGCGACACCTGTCCTCGTTGGTGATACGACGCCCACCGCCTACATGGCGGAGAACTGTCTCACCGTGACGCCGGCATTTCTGTTCAACAACTGTACGCCACCTCCGCCCAACCCGCCTCCTTCCACGGGAGGAGGCATAAACGTCTACACGATCCACGGTACGCCTGGTACAACAACTACAACAACTGTCGACATTACAACGGTCACTATCGCTCAGACGGGATTCCCCGACCCAGCTGACCAGCCAGGCAATCCTGGCAGCCTTGCTACAAATGACAATCGGATGCTGAGTGTTGTCTGGAGAAACGCCCTGCTATGGACCGCCCTGAATGACGGCCCCGCAGATGGCGGAGGTCCATGCCCACAGGCTTCATGCGCACGCCTTGATCAGATCAGCACCACCAGCTTTACGGCACCTCAGGATTTCGACCTTACCAAGGGAACAAGTAGTACTGGAGCCGCTGTCCTCTACCCCGCGCTCAGCACAGATTCGCAAAATAATCTCGTCGTACTCTACGGATCGTCCAGCTCAACCCAATATCCTGATCTCGAAGTGACGGGACAACTTACTACCATGCCCCCTGAAAGTCTAGCGAAGGCAGTCGTATTGGTTGCTGGCACCGCAGCAGACCTCAGCACGCGTTATGGAGACTACTTCTGGGCGGCAACGGACCCGAGCACACCAAGCACTTTCTGGGTCTCGGGCGAGTTCAGGACAATCAGCCTATTCCAAGGCTGGTCGACACAAGTCGGAGAGATATCATTCAACATCACCTGAACCTTCGATCCTCTCTAAACTCCCCTTTTTCTTATTTAGAGTAAGTCAGCGTGAGCTCTTGTGTTGCTGTTCTGCTTCGAGACTGGTTTCTAGCCTTTCTTGACTCCAGATACCAAGAAAAACGTGCCTGCGTAGAGTGATGAGTCGTTGCGGAGCTTCATATCATTTGACAAGAGTTGCTCTGTGCGTGCCTCTAAGCGGTTGAAGTAAGAAGTGATCCGATCATTTGACATTCCTCCCGCCACCAGGTATTTTCTGTCTTTGCGTCTCCTTTCTCTGAAGAGTGAATAGTCGAAGCGCAACTCCGCCTTCACGTCGCTGAGTCTTCGTCTGGGGTCAGAATATAGCCAAGCATCAGCCTGGACCTCGGCCTTGATGCCGGACAATCCGGCTTTCTGGAATATTCCCGGAAGCTTCTCGCCAATCTTGAACTCCTTCCCTTCCAGTTTTCGGATGCCGTTGACCCAGGTCTCGTAGGCTCTCTCAGCAAGCATGCTGTATTCTTCATCGTTCGGGTCGTAGAATGCTCCCATCTTTCCACCCTCCAAAGCAACCACTGACCCTCCCGTCCTTGTTACCCGTGCCATCTCTTTGACGGCTTTGAGAGGCTCAGTGAGATGCATCAGGAGCGTCCGGCAGCAGGTCAGGTCAGCGTAGCCGTCTTCCAGCGGAATCTTGTAGACATCACCTAGCTCGTAAGACACGCATTGAGACAATCGCGCCTTCTTGGTGTCGGTGGTTGCTGCCTGGATCGACTTCTCGTTAGAATCTATTCCCAGGATTGTAGCTTTCTTGTTTGAAAGTCTTGCGAGCTGGCGGGTGAAGTCACCCGGTCCGCAACCTATGTCGACGATTTTCTGGCCGGGTTTGATGTTGAGGAAGCTGGTGTAAAGCTGGTTGATCCAGGGCTTTGATTCAAGATAGCGACGGTAGATTTCTCTGCTGCGACGTAGGTAGCTGACGCGAAAGGCTAGCTTGGACACGCTGTCCTTCGGACGCCGCCTTTTGATTCGGGTTCGGACGGGATTCTTGAGCGAGGACAACCGAGAGGACTCTCCCAAACACTCGACTCATGTCTGATAAAGGATAACCGCTGGAGTGGCCAGCCCATGGAGTTTGACCTGGTTCTTCGAAAGCGCAGAAACGTGTACGGGTTTCAAGACAGGCCTATCCCCGAAGTCGTTCTGAGCAGAATTCTGGAAAACGCGCGGCACGTGCCTAGCGCAGGATTCACACAAGACTTCGACCTGGTTGTCGTCAGGGATCCTGAGAAAAGAGCAAAGCTCGCGGAAGCTGCGCGCCAAAATGAATACGCAAGCTACGAGGGAGCAGTTGCAGGGTTCATTGAGAAGGCTCCGGTAGTTGTGGTTCCCTGTGGTAACAAGTCTCGGTTCGAATCAAAATACGGTAGCCCTGCGGAGAAGAACGCTAGGATTCCCTGGTGGCTGACTGACAGCGCCTTCTCCAGCCTCGCTCTAATCCTGTCTGCCGTTCAAGAAGGGCTGGCTGCATCATTCATCGGAGCAATAGATGACAGCATGGTTGTTAATACCCTCAAACTCCCAGCAGACGGATCCATCATCCCCCTTGCCATTGTTCCGATAGGCTACAGACATCTGGAGGAGCGGCGATTCGGCTCGAAAATGAGGAAAAGAGTGAAGGCTCTGAGGAGATCCACGAATCAGATACACTGGGACGAATGGTAAGTTAGGAAACAAAGCTCATAGGGGTCCGGAAGAATCTGGACACCAGGAGCCAGATGTCCGCAGTGACTGAGTCTCCACAACATGGAACCCTAAGTTTTCTTGAACGGTGCGTTCAAAACAGTTGGGTTATCTTAGGCATCAGTATCAGTGGCGTACTGTGAAATCTTTAGGAGGTGAAGGGTCTCGAAGAAGATAGTTCTCGTCCTATTGATTGCGGCCGCTGTGCTACTTCCCACCGTCGCCATTCTTCATGCAACTGAAACTTCCAACACCGCTACAACGAGTCATGATAGTGATCAGCATGAGCAGAACCATCAAGATCAGGAGCATGATGACAATGAAACCTCGGATGACAATTCAGTAGCTCACGTTGAACTGGATGACGCTAACGAGAACGCTGCGGATACAGACTAGGCATACCGCATCGTTCGAATGTGGGCTGGAATGTCTTTTTCTTTTTCTAATCTTTCACGGGTGTGAGGAGAGTTAGGTCAAGGTTTTGGTAGGGGTCGATTTTCCACTTCCAGTTCTTTCCGATCACCGTGGTCGAGTCATATTCTTCGATAATGCAAGGCCCTCTGCTGCATACGCCCGGGAATAGTTTTTCTCGGTCGTAGACTGGGACCTTCTGCCAGCTTCCTAGAAGCGACATCTTCCTCGATCCGGTGGGATTGGGGGGCCTTGCAGATTTGAGCCGCTTCTTGGCGAGTTTGGCGTTGGGCATGGGAATGACTGCTCGAATCCGGGCGTTTACTGCTTCAACAGCATCTTTTGATGAGTACCCGTAAAGGTTCTTGTGCTCTCGGCCGAACAGTCGTTCTAGGTTAGTGTTTTTCTTGTAGGGCAGTGTTATTTCGTAGGCTTGACCCTGATATCGCAGGTCAACGTGTTCTACTGTCTGATAGCTTGTGAACCCTTCTTCTTTCAGTGATTTTCTTGCTTGTTCTCTAAGCTGTATGAAAGTTGGCTCGACGTTGATCGCTGATTGTCCGATTATGGGTTGAATGAATGTTCTGGACACTTCTGCTGTGAGCAGGCCGAACGCCGAAAACAGACCAGGGTGCATGGGTATGATTATTCTCTTGATCTCGAGTTCTTCTGCTAAATCGCAAGCGTGTAGAGGTCCAGCGCCTCCGAACGCGACTAGGGAATACTCCCTGGGGTCTCGGGCGCGTTCAACGCTTACGAGTCTGAGTGCTTTACTCATGTTGCTGTTGACTATTCGGAGAATCCTATCTGCAGTCTGCTCGATCGAAGTTCCGAGCCTACGACTTAGCTTTCCGACGGCTCTGACTGCAAGATCATCGCGGAGCTTGAGCTGTCCGCCCAATAGTTTGGAAGAGTTGATTCTTCCTGCAATGATGTTCGCGTCTGTTACGGTCGCATGTGTGCCGCCATTGCCGTATGCTGCAGGTCCCGGGTCTGCTCCCGCGCTTTCGGGTCCCACCTTGAGGTTCCCGGTCTCGTCTATCCACGCTATCGTTCCGCCCCCGGCACTTACCTCTGCGAGGTCGATGAAGGGTTGTCTTACTGGGTAGCCGCTACCCTTGATTGATCTTCCATGGTAGGTTCTTCCAGCCGCTTCGAACTCGTAGGCGAGGTCGGCCTTCCCGCTGACGATCGCGCCGGCCTTTGCTGTTGTCCCGCCCATATCGAACGTAATGGCCTTTGTTAGCCTGAGATGTTTCGCGAGATTTCTTGAGGATAGGACTCCTGCTGCGGGGCCGGATTCTATTATCGAGATCGGGTGTTTGGCGGCTTGGGCCGTGGTGCTGGCTGTTCCGTCAGAGTTCATGACATAGACCGGAGATCCTATACCGATCTGTTCAAGCCTTCTCTTTAGTCGCTGCAGGTATTGCGATACTGAGGGCGCGAGTGAGGCGTTGACGACAGTTGTGCTAGTCCTCTCATATTCCCTGTATTGAGGGTCAATTCTGCTTGACAGGTCGATATGTCCTTTGAAGCCTGAATGTCTCAAAATTTTTTCAGCTTTTATCTCATCTGCCGGATTGACGTAGGAGTTGAGAAATGAGATCGCGACTGACTCTATTCCTCTTTCAATAATTGCTCTAGAAACTGTTCGCAGATCGTTTTCCGCCAGTGGCGTCAGACTTGACCCATTGACGAGTCTTCTCCCCTTGACCGTGAACCGGTTTTTCCTTTTGACGAGCTGGTCGGGCCTCTTCGTGTTAAGATTGTAGATTTCGGGTCTTCTCTGTCGTCCAATCTCCAAGACATCTCTAAACCCCTCGTTCGTAATGAGAGCGGTTTCCGCCAGCCCAGTCTGCGTGAGAAGGTTGTTGGTCGCAATGGTCGTCGCATGAGAAATCAGCGCAAATTGTCCCGTTCTATTCTGATACCGCTCTAGCGCTTCAAGGATTGCTGATTCTGGATGTTTGAGATTCGTCGGGACTTTGAGAACCTCAGGGCTCTTCCTCGACTTCTCATCAAAGATCACAACGTCTGTGAATGTCCCGCCGACATCGGTACCCACAAACAACATTAGAGCGATGCCTCACAGTTCAAAGTCCAAACCATATCCTGCGGTTCTTCAGGGGCCTTTAGCCCGAGGGGACGGTGATCTTTCATTGACAGCCTTCACCCAGGCTCTCAACTGTTTGGTACAATTAAGAAAATGAGTTGGCTCATTGGCTAGGTAGGTCATAGGTTCCCACAGAGGAGTGTCGAGCTCATTGAGCAAGTCGGGAGAGGCTGATAGGAAATTAGGAATGGGCATGGTCGCTGATCTTGACAGTCTCTGGGATTATGAGCATCCGGGTCCGACTGAGAAGAAGTTTCGCGAGCTTCTCCAAGCCGCGTTAGACTCGCTCGACATCTCGTATCTGGCGGAGCTTCTGACACAGATTGCGAGGGCGGAGGCCATGCAGAAGAAATTCTCGGAGGCTCAGAAGACTCTCGATAGGGTCGAGAAGGCTCTGCCTAAGGCTGATCAGAGGGTGAGCGTCCGATATGTGTTGGAGCGGGGAAGAGTTCTCAGTCTGTCGGGGAAACCACGAGAGGCTCAGCCGCGTCTACGAGAAGCGTTCAATCTTGCACTGATGCTGAAGATGGACCTGCATGCTATTGACGCGGCTCGCATGATGGCTATCGCGGAGCCCGAGAAAGCGTTAGAGTGGAATATGAAAGCGTTGGATCTTGCCGAAAAGTCGGCGGATGCGAGAGCGAACAAGGCGAAAGGCCTCCTATACAGCAGCATCGGTTGGAACCGCTTCGAACGGAAAGAATACCAAGAAGCGTTGTTCATGTTCCAGAAGGCACTGCAATTTACCGATCAGCTTGGTGATCCGGTTAAGGTGAGAACGGCGAAATGGCCTGTTGCTAAAGTTCTCCGAGTCATCGAGCACACTGAGGAGGCTCTGGATATGCAGAGAAAACTCTTCGAAGAGTACCAAGAAGAAGGAAAAAGGAACGGGTACGTCTATGAGGAGATCGCCGAATGCCTACTGGTCATGGGACAGGTACAGGAGGCTGAAGGATGGTTCGCTGCCGCCTACGCAGAACTTTCAAAGGACCCACGAATATCCCGCGAGCAAAATCGACTGAACCGGCTCAAAGAGCTAGGAGCAGTCGGCAAGCCAAGGCCCACTCCCGCCTAGGAAGCGAGATTTGTGACCGAGTCACCCGGTCGAAGAGATCGTCCAAGTCCTGCCGGCAACTCACTCTTGATTTTGCTTTCCATTTATGATTAGTCGCGTGAGGACATGTTCTAGATGCTATCGATAAACGAAAGTGCTACAAGTGCGATCTGAGATGATACAAAGCATATGTCCAAGGATGTAGCCAACGACCAGCCATCGTCGACGGCCACGATAAGACGTAATCCGCCCAGATTCTTGGTTGCTATTGAGTTCCACAGTCAAGATGCTACAGTGGACCATTTCATAGATCTACAGAACGCTGGATGGCCTGAAGGACCTAACCAGAAAGATCTGAAGTTGATAGTGATCGGTGGTCAAGGAGACCAAGGCCGAATTGAGGGACTGGAGTTTGGTGTAGGCCAGCTCAACCTGATCCGTCAGGCTCTAGCTAAGCTTCAGTAACATAACGCGGGCTATGTCTGCCTTTTAATGGCATGTTGGCTTTAGCGAACCTTGACTTCGTGTGTTTTTGCTATGAAACCGTTCTTCTTGTGGGTGCCATCGCAGAAAGGCATGAGGGTGGAGCCTCCGCATCGGCACCAAGCCTGAACAACCTTCCCCTCGACTATTACCAGATTGGGACCATTCTCGGTCGACCTTATCACAACATCAGACATACTGACCCTATCACCTCTCTTCCAACGTAGTCAGGTTAGCTTCTCGACCCGTGTTAGGACTATGATCTGCTCCCCGTGTACTAGATTGTTCTCGTAGAACTTACCAAGCACGCGAAGAATTGCGCCTACCACGAGGTCTTCTACGCCTCCCATTACCAAACGGCTCGCAACGGTCCATTCAACCTCGATTAGCTGCGATGTTCCCCTGAGGACCCTAGAAGCTCCCGTCACACCAGGCTCGACGAATATCCCGCCCAGGACATGTTCTCTCGGTAGATCCCTAACCGACAGAAACAGATCTACGTCGGTGTTTGGCGCGATGCTCTCCAGCTGTTTCAGAGTAGATACTTCGACAAATGACCGCTTGGGAGGCGCCTGAGGTGGGCTCGTGCTCTGTTTCTCTGAACCTATTGCCTGTGGCAAAGTTGCTGCTGCAGGGGACTCGAGTGGTCTTAGAGGTCTGTCCTGATCGTACCTTAGACCAAATTGTAAGGCTGTTTGTGCTTTGGCCAGTTCTTCGCCTAGGTAGCCAGCGTGGCTGAGCTGAGTAATTAGGCCATCACGGAGAAGACCTAGCAGCATGGAAGTTGCTCCTCTTCCACGCATCTCATGAGCAGGCGTGTGATCAGGCAGATAATGTCGTAAGATGATCTCTTTCTGATCGGGATCGATGCTGATCACGAAGTATCCCTTCGGGTCGTATATCAGCGGCTCACGCTGACCCCCCGGCCGAATACTGGTGAAGGCCTCTCCAGCGGCTATTCTTGATGTTGAGGTCTTGTCCGTTTTGAACGGTCCCGGGTCACGAGCAGAGAGACTCTTGACACGCTCCTCGAGAGCTTGAAGATCCTCTTCGCCGGTCCAATCGAGGACTTCAACCTGTTTACGGAATTGGTCAACTAGGTCGGGAGCAATTGTTGGTAGAACCGGCTCGTAGCCCGCCGCACCGATGATCCGCTTTGCATCGTCAACTCCATTCTCGGCGAGCGCTACCAAAGACTGCCCCGGTTGGAAGAGAGCCGACTCTCTTCCACAGATGAGAAGGAAACGGATGGATGGGTTTGTTGTCACATTGAGTATGATTCTCGTAATTCCAAGATTGGCTGTATAGACCATGCCTGCGATGGCCACTCCAGGAAGGCCTGCGAGTGGGTCCATCAACCGTTCAGATGTTAGGGCACAGACGGCGACGGGAGCCTTTGGATCTCCGACCTTGTACGTGCCCGCGACTACAGGCCACGATGAACCCGTCGAGCTCATGTCTTGCGGAAATGCGCAGTCAATATAAGAACGGGAAAGATACCAAGAGTATACTAGGTGCAAGAAATGGGGTTCCAAGTAGATACGAAACAGAAGCAGAGGATCTCACGAGGGTCGAAGCAGTGCCCGGTCGGAATAGATCTGGCAACCCTGGGAAGAAAATGGACTGTTCATATTATTGAAAGCATAGGAGTCCAGCACATCGACCGTTTCAATCAGATTCTCCGCAGTCTCCCAGGTTTGACGCCGCGCGTCCTCATCATGAGGCTAAATGAGCTTGAGGAGAGCGGTCTCATCACACCCATCATTATTCAAAAAAGTCCGAAGCTTGTAAGCTGGACCCTCACCGAGAAGGGGCAAGACACGCTTCCTATACTCGAAGGCTACTTTTCATTCATGAAAAAATGGCATCCAAACGCGACCTTGAAGAATCACCGCACAGATTCGGTGAAACGGCCGAGTCTTCTCGAACTGGTCGAAGAACGGAAACAAGAATTGGTTTGGCTAGAAATCTAGGACTGGAAACTCTCAACCGATGGTGATAGGGCTCACCGTTTCTGCTTCTGGACTCTTACCTAGGGTCAGAGCTGGGTCTCTTTGAGTTCTTTTGTGAGTTGGTTGACTGTTGTAATTCGTGCGAACCGGCGTCGTAGGGCGTACTCTGTGCGTTCACGTATTGCGTCGACTCCGAGTTCTTCGCCCGGCTTGTCCCAGTTTGGGATTGGGAAAGTCATTGTTGCTTCGGTCACAAAGTCTACCGCGTAGCCTAGGTCAGCCGCGATCCTCGCGGTTGTTTCGCAGCACTGTTCCATCTGTATGCCTGCGATGCTGACGCGTCTCACACCTTTCTCGAGAAGGTATGGTTGCAATGAGGTGCTCGTGAAGCAATTGCGCGTGTTCTTGACCATCACAGGCTCATCGGCCCGGGGTTTGAGAAAGTCCATCAGTTTGAATGATGGACTGTCTCTAGCGAAACCCTCATCCTTGTCGGTATGTAAGAAGAAAACGACCGGTAAATGCGCGGTCCGATATGCTTTGACAAGCTCGGTGACGTTCTTTTCGAAAGCCGGATTGCTGCGTCGCTCCCAACGGGCACCGAGCTTGAACGAATCCTGTGCGTCGATTACTAGCAGTGCTGACTGCGAAACAGGGACCTTGTCAGAGTCCAGCATGGCTACTCCAAGTGTGGAGTTAGCAATTCAACATTGCGTTAAGGCGCGGTTCTGCCGTTGACAGTCTGCGTCTCTTCAAGCTCTCTTCTCTTAGAGACTGGTGAGTTCTTCGTGTGTAAATAGGAAAATCTGATATTACAAGGGTGCGTTTTTTGCAGCGTCTTGAAGCCCGCACGGATAATTGCGAACCTAGTCGGACTAATGCTCTTCTTCCAAGTGATTCTAGGAGGCAGTGCTGTCTTCGGGTACATCAACGTCCAGTATCATTTGGAATGGGGAGTTGTGACGTTCGGAGTTCTCATCATAGCGACAGTTTATGCTGCGATGGAGCTCGGTTCGAAGTCAACTCTGTTCAGAACCGGGATAGCAGCGATAGCTGACTACGTCGTACAGATAATCCTAGGATTCATCGCTCTTGGAACAAACAGTGGTGTCGTCATTGTGGTTCATCTTGCAAACGCGTTTGTACTCGGAGTTCTTGTTACTTATCTGATCACCTTCGCCGATAGCGCCGAAAAGGCATCGACATCGCTCCATCCACAGCCTCCTACTGGATCGCCGGGAACAATGCGGGCTCTATCCCGCGGCAAGTAGAATCCCAATGACTTCACCGCTATCCCGGTTAATGCTCACCGGTTGGTTTCTAGGTTGGCCCACCATGCTCGAAAGTTTTCTACTGTCGCTTCTGGCGCATCTTCAAATGTGAAGTGCTTGACGCCCGGGAGGAGATATGTGCTGTGACGAGGAATCTCAGCGGGTTCGCGGGCGGCTTCCTCGCGAAAGGTTTTCACGTCGGATCCGTGGACGACTATGCCTTCAGAAATCTCGGCGCATGCTGAGTATGCTCCTCCTAACAGGTTCCGCAGTTTTCGGTTCCGGAATCGCCACGATTTTCTTGCGTCGCTCTTGGTCAAGAGATCGGTACGCGTCGAGATATCATCTAGCCAGCGAGGATTAAGCATCGCCGAGGCGTACTGGCTGAGACTTTACAGCTGCATAGGAGATGCTGAGCTTGTCGGCAGAGGCATGCCGTGGTTTTCCGAAGCCTAAAGCTTCAAAGGTTCTTAGGCAACGTTTCGCACTGGGCGAGTGTTACAGCTGTCTGCACACTATTCGAGATAGATTTCTATATACTTTGTAGCTTGGTGGCGTGTGGTTGAAGTGCACACTTTTGGTGGCACTAGTGTGAGGAGAGCAACTTAGCGGCTTAACCTTCAACAGTTGTAGACACGCCGCTCAAATATTCGCTCCTCCAAGTGGGCGTTAGTTCAACGCTAATGACTATCGTATCTGTGATTCATGCGACCCTGGAGGGATTCCACTGACACGTGCAGGCCCGAAGTTCTTCAAAGGGCCTTCCCTTGGATTCCTTGCTCTCGCCTGGAGAGATGTATCAAGGCAGCTTCGGCTCTTGAGAAACAAACGCGCGACTCTCATCCTTTCATCGGTTCTTCTAGCGCTGACGTTGAGCCTGAGCATCACCAGCATCCCGCACATAGCAAAGCCAGCCCGTGCCGCGCAAGCTGCCCCTCCGTCCGGCACATATTTTGATCATATCGTGGTTGTGATTATGGAGGATCATGGAATCTATGATGTCTGTGGTGATAGTCCTCCTCCGTGTCTTACGGCCATGGGTGCTACGTACATGGCCGGTCTGGCTAACAGCTACGCTATTGGCTCGCAGTATCTGGGTGTGACTCACTATAGCCAGGCTGACTATATCGCGATGATGGGGGGAACGACGGATAACTGCAGCTCTACGGGCTGTCCCTGGCCGTTCAGCGGACCAAATCTCGTTGATAGGCTTGAGTCGGCCGGGTTGACCTGGAAGGGCTACATGGAGGACCAGGGGATGTCGAGTGGCTGTGACTCGACGTATCATCAGCCGTATACTCCCGAGCATAACCCATTCGTAGCCTTCAGCGACATTGTTAACAGTCCTACGCGTTGCTCGAACATTGTTCTCGCCAACCCCAGCAGTTGTTCTGTGACTGACTGTATGCTCATCAATGATCTCAGCTCTGCTTCTGCTCCGAGCTTCATGTGGCTCACGCCCAACAACTGCGACAACATGCACGGCTTCACTGGCACCTGTCCTTCTTCCGTCTCGTTTGGCGATGGTTATCTCAAAAGTCTCATCCCAAACATCCTGAGTAGTACAACTTTCACAACACAGAGGTCTGCGCTGTTCGTTGTATTCGACGAGGGTAACGGCTTCTGTCCTCTCAACAGGAGCAGTGAGGACTGTGTCTATGCTGTCTGGGCAGGCCGATTGGCTAAAGCTAGCTTTGGAACGACAAATCTCTACAACCACTATTCGTGGACCCGAACAGTCGAAGTAAACTGGAACTTGCCGAGTCTAACCTCCAACGACGGGTCAGCTACACCCATGACCGAATTCTTCGGAAATCCGCTCTCGACGACTTTCACCTATAGTCCATCTTCGCCCCAAGTGGGCCAGCAGATCACGTTCACCACCTCAGCTAGTGGCGGGACGACTCCCTATAGTTTCAGTTGGAGTTTCGGTGACGGGTCCACGGGGACGGGGTCGTCTGCCACACACGCTTACTCATCAGCAGGAAGCTTCACCGTGATTCTGACCGTTAAGGATAGCAGTTCACCGCAACAGACGGCAACATCCCAACAGTCTGTGATCGTGTCCAGTCCACCTCCTCCTCTGACTACAAGTTTCACTTACAGTCCTTCTTCGCCTCAGACTGGACAGCAGGTCACATTCACAGCTAGCGCTAGTGGTGGGACAGGTCCTTACACGTTCGGCTGGTCGTTTGGTGACGGTTCAACTGGTTCTGGTTATTCTGTAACTCACACTTTTTCGTTAGCGGGAACGTACGCGGTTGTTCTGACAGTCAAGGATAGTAGCTCGCCACAGCAGACTGTGTTATCTCAGCAGTCCGTTACAGTTTCTAGCCCACCTCCGGCGTTGACAGCCAGCTTTACTTTCAGTCCATCTTCCCCGCAGGTTGAACAGCTGGTTTCGTTCAGCAGCTCAGCCTCAGGAGGGACCTCACCGTACAGCTACTCTTGGAGCTTCGGTGATGGATCTACTGGAACAGGATCGTCTGTGACACGCACGTACTCATCGGCGGGAAGTTTTACCGTTACTCTGACCGTCAAGGACAGCGGTTCGCCGCAGCAGACGGTTACGTCCCAGCAGACAGTCTCGGTAACCAGTCCGCCTTCTCCTCTAACGGCGAGCTTCACGTTCAGTCCAAGCTCACCTCAGGCCGGACAGCAGGTATCGTTCACTGGCTCTGCTAGTGGTGGAACATCGCCCTACAGTTACGGTTGGAGTTTCGGTGATGGGTTGACTGGTTCCGGTTCTTCAGTGACTCACACATACTTGTCAGCGGGAACCTACACTATTGTTCTGAATGTGAAGGATGGCAGTTCGCCTCAGCAGACTGCGACCTCCCAACAGTCCATCACCGTCACGAGTCCACCTCCTGCACTCACGGCGAGCTTCACGTATGATCTGTCCTCTCCTCAAGTAGGAGAGATCGTTTCGTTCAACGGCTCCGCTTCCGGAGGAGTCTCGCCCTACAGCTATTCTTGGAGTTTCGGTGACGGAATCACAGGTACAGGCTCGTCTGTAACCCATGCCTATGCCTCAGCAGGATCATTCATGGTTGTATTAACAGTCAAGGATAGCGGCTCGCCTCAGCAAACTACGACATCTCAACAATCCATAACCATCTCAACCTCGCCTCTTGCTCTGACAGCCAACTTCTCCTACAGTCCCTCCTCGCCGCAGGCAGGACAACAGGTCAACTTCACGGCCAGCGACAGCGGTGGGACGACTCCCTATGCTCTCAGCTGGTCATTCGGAGACGGATCAACAGGAACAGGCTCCTCAGTAACGCACACGTACTCGTCGGCAGGATCGTACACCGTCACTCTGACAGTCAAGGACAGCAGTTCACCACAGCAGACAGCAACTTCTCAGAAAACCGTCACGGTAACGAGTGCACCACCTTCTCTGTCGGCTAGCTTCTCGTTCAGCCCGTCCTCACCCCAGGCTGGACAACAGGTTACGTTCACAGCGAGCGCAAGTGGAGGTACAGTTCCCTATGCGTACAGCTGGAGCTTTGGCGATGGATCGAGCGAAACAGGCGCGTCTATGACTCACACCTACACTGCGGCCGGAACGTTTAACGTAGTTTTGACTGTCAACGACAGTGGATCGCCCCAACAGACTACGTCGTCCCAGCAATCGATTACTGTTTCGAGCCCTCCTCCAGCTTTGGCAGCCAGCTTCACTTATAGTCCATCCTCCCCTCAGGCGGGACAGTCCGTTTCGTTCACCGGCTCTGCCTCTGGAGGAACCTCGCCCTACAGCTACTCCTGGAACTTCGGCGATGGATCCACTGGAGCAGGCTCGTCTGCAAGCCACACTTACTCCTCAGCCGGATCGTTCACAGTCACACTAACTGTCAAAGATAATGGCTCGCCTCAACAAACAGCGACATCACAGCAGACCATTACTATCTCCAGTCCGCCTCCTCCTCCACTTAGCGCGAGCTTCGCATACAGTCCATCATCACCCCAGACTGGACAGCAAGTCTCGTTCAGCGCATCGGCCAGTGGTGGGACGAGTCCGTATAGTTTCAACTGGAATTTCGGCGATGGATCAACAGGCACAGGCTCTTCCGTAACTCACACATACTCATCCGCGGGAACCTTCACTGTAACTCTAACGGCGAAAGATAGTGGGTCCCCTCAGCAGACTACATCCTCCCAGCAGTCGATCACTGTTTCCGCCCCGCCTCCGCCTCTGAGCGCCAGTTTCAGTTACAGCCCATCTTCGCCTCAAACAGGGCAACAAGTGACATTCACAGCTTCTGCCAGCGGTGGGACTAGTCCCTATAGTTTCAACTGGAATTTCGGTGACGGATCAACAGGTTCAGGCTCTCCGGTAACTCACACGTACTCGTCAGCTGGATCATACACGGTTACACTGACAGCAAAGGACAGCGGCTCACCGCAGCAGACAGCAACTTCTCAGAAAACAGTCACTGTCACGAGCCCACCGCCTCCACTGTCGGCAAGCTTCACTTTCAGCCCATCCTCGCCTAACGCTGGACAATCCGTCTCCTTCACAGCGTCCGCCTCGGGAGGGACCTCGCCGTACAGCTATTCTTGGAGCTTCGGCGACGGAGGAATAGCCTCGGGAAGCTCCCCCAATCACACGTACCAGTCAAGCGGCACCTACACCGTGGCCTTGACGGTCACCGATTCGGCAGGACAAGTCGCGAAATCATCCCAGACAATAACAGTCAACGCAAAGCTATCCGCCAGCTTCACGTACAGCCCGTCCACCCCGCTACCACTTATTGCGGTAACGTTTGATGCCAGCGCAAGTGGAGGCACCCAGCCCTACAGTTACAGCTGGGACTTCGGAGATGGGTCAACTGGCAGTGGACAATCGGTAAGCCACTCATACCTGTTGCCTGGATCATACACAGTTACCCTGACGGTGACTGACGCGAACGGTCAGAGCGTCACAACCTCGCAGACCATCACCGTTCTAACCAGCCTTGTCTAGAATCTCAGAGGGGGGCGAGTGGAGAACATCGATGAAGAAGAGATCGTTGTCCAACCTGGGTGTTTTCTCTCTCTGCTGTCTCTGAAACCTGCTCCTGCTATTCGTCGTCAGTCTCCTCCTCTGGTTCCTCGTCGTCGTCTTCCTCTTCGTCCTCTCTCCCGTTAGCTTCGTCGTCCTCTGAACTCATTCTTTGACTCATCCATCTCTCCATTTCTTATCCGGACATAGTGTCCTCTGGTTCTGTGTCTGATGAGCTCTTCAATCCTTTCTGCCACTCGTGGGCCCTTTCAACCAGTCTGGTGAGTAAGAATTCATCCTCTCGAGAGAGTTGTTCGTCGTGTTCCACTTTTCCTTTGATCTTTTGGAGCTTCGACTCTTCTTCTTCAAGCGGGATCTTTGAGTCTTCTATGATCCTGATTAGCATGTGGGGTCGAATCCTCTCCGACATCCCCCCGCTCTTCTGCATCCCTGGCTTCTCCCGAGACCCAGTCATTTATGACGCTAATTCTTAGCCCTTCAATGCTCGAAGAGCGTTCAGCGTGATCCATGGGTTAGAGCGTCCTACTTCGCCGAGGCTCGTGTAGATCGCTGGAGTCTCTGCAACATTTCCACCTTTAGTGTAGACCTCAGCTGGATCAAGCTTCTCGTCTCTGACCTGCCCCCAATGACCTGTTGCAGGGTCTTTCACAAAATTTCGTCTCAAAGCATGGACATACGATGCTTCCAACGGCCATGTTCCGTCAGCCAACCTCTTCGAAAGTAACAGTTCTCGCGCATCAACCATCCGCTCGTCGCCACCGTATCCAAGCTTGGTCAAGATCCTCAATCCATGGAGAATATCGTAGAAGTAGAACATTGGAAAATGCAGCTGGGTCCACTCTGGCCGAACGACTTTCCCTGTCTTGTCACTCTTGTAGAGCCGATGGAGCAACATGAACTCTGCAGCCCGTTCCACAGCCTCGCGTCCTCCTCGCGGCCATTTCTGCCGGTCGAGCGTTGAGAAGGCCCACAACGGCTCGATTGTGGACATGAAAGAACTATGATGAACTGCTTCTCCGTTCCTGTAATCCTCAGTCTCGCAGTTCCAGCCACCATCGTCGCGTTGATACTGAACTAACCACTCAAACATTTCATGAACCCTGCGATCGTCGCCATATCCAAACGCTACAAGGGTCCGCGCCATGTTTCCTGTTACGCATGGCTCCCAGACCGCGCGCCAGCCTCGCAGATCGTCGTCAGGATATTTCGGCTGGGGCCAAGGCCGGTCCTGCGCATCCATGACTTTCAAAAAGTACTCGCATGATTTCCGGATCGAAGGATGCGAGCCAG
>Ga0209152_10000233_pt1 | contig 28445 bp, 24 predicted proteins | sample GraSoiAngelo_107_FD_185873 | JGI IMG/M metagenome (GOLD analysis project Ga0209152, IMG submission 185873) | Grasslands soil microbial communities from the Angelo Coastal Reserve, California, USA - 14_0903_09_30cm (SPAdes) (version 2) | ecosystem: Environmental > Terrestrial > Soil > Grasslands...
GCCGCTGTACAAGCTCGCGCGCGCCGGCGTGACCGTGGCGCGGGCGGCGCGCGCCATCGAGCTGTTCGAGCTTGCGCTGCTCGCGCTCGGCCCCGCGAGCGTCGAGCTCGAGGCCCTGTGCTCCAAGGGTACCTATATCCGGGTATTGGCCGAGGATCTGGCGGCGGCGCTCGGCACCTGCGGGCACGTCACGGCGCTGCGGCGGCTGTACGTGGAGCCCTTTGAGAAGGAGCCGATGCACACGCTCGAGTCAGTGGCCGCGATGCGTGCGCGCGGGGACTGGCCGCGGTTGCTGTCCAGCGACTGGCCGCTCGGGCACCTGAGCGCGGTGCGCCTCACCGCGAGCGAGGCGCGACGCCTGCTCAGCGGTCAGAGCGTCATGGCGGAGGTGGCCGGTGCGGCGGCGGTGCGCCTGTACGACGAGGCCGGCACGTTCCTCGGCCTCGGCGAGGCCGACGGGCGCGGCGCGGTGCGCCCGCGCAGACTCCTCAACGCCGCGTTCTGAGCCTCAGTGCCCGTGCACCGTCAGCGCGGGATCGAGCAGCCGCAGGGCCTGGCCGGGGTCGGCCGCGCCGGTGCGCAGGATGTCCTCCGGGGTATAAGTGCGGCCGGATCCGGCGCAGTCTGCCTCCTTCACCGGAATGCGCGTGGCCCTATCCGGGACGCAGCCCGGGGTGCGCGCGAGCGCCAGCCAAGCGCTCTTCGGCGGCTCACGGGTCGCAGACGGGGTGGTGCAGGCCGCGAGCGGCAGGACCAGGAAGGCGCCGATGAGGAGTTTCGTCAGCATGGCAGTCACGTCGGCTCGATCCTAGGGCCGGCCTGAATACTGCGCAAGCGGCCCCCGATTCGACAGCCGTTTCCGGCCGAAGTGCGCCCGAAGCGCGCCGCCGCTGCGCTCAACCCCGCCGCCTGTGCGGCGCCGCCGAGCTTTCCGCCGGCTGCAGGAACTGGCGCTCCAGTTCCGCCGCCGACAGGGGTCGGGCGAGGAGAAACCCCTGCGCCTCCTGGCAGCCGCGCGCGCGCAGCCATTCGAGTTGCCCCGAGCGCTCGATGCCCTCGGCCGTCACGGTGATGCCCAGACTCTCGCCGAGCGACAGGATGGCGTTGGCGATGGCGGCATCGCTCGCCGAGCGGTCCACGTCGCGCACGAACGCCTTGTCGATCTTGATGCGGTCGGGGGGAAAGCGGGTGATGTAGGCGAGCGCGGAATAGCCGGTGCCGAAGTCATCGAGCGCAATGCGGCAGCCGAGCTCGCGCAGCTTCTTGAGCGCGTTGCGCCCGGCGGCGGAGTCCTTCACCAGCAGCGACTCGGTGATCTCGACCTCGATCAGCGAGGCGGGAACGCCGGCCGCCGCCGCTTCGGTCCGGATGACGCGCGCCGGATCCCCGTGCAGCAGGTCCTTGCCGGACACGTTGATGGCCACCGGGACGGTGAAGCCCCGATCCATCCACTTGCGCAGCTGCCGGCACACCGCGCGCACTACCCAGCTGCCCAGGTCGAGGATGAGGCCGCTGTCCTCGGCGATCTCGATGAAGCGCAGCGGCGGGATCTCACCGTGCTCGGCATCGCACCAGCGCAGCAGCGCCTCCACCCCCACGAGCTGATTGTCGTGCAGGCGGAACTTCGGCTGATACACCAGGTTGAGACGGTCCTCCACCACCGCGCGGCGCAGGCGCGCCTCGAGATCGAGCCAGTTGGCGAGCCGGCTGCTCATCGCGGGGGTGTAGACGGCGACCGACTCCGCGGCGCCGGTCTTGGCCTGGTACATCGCGGTGTCGGCGTGCTTGAGCAGCGTGGCGACATCGGCGCCGTCGTCCGGGTGGACGGCCACGCCGATGCTCGGCGCCGGGTAGAACTCGAGGCCGTCGTAGAGGATGGGCTCCTTGAACGCCGTGGCGCACGCCTCCGCGATGCGAATGGCGCGCGCGCGCGCGGTCGCGTGCCGCACCAGGATGACGAACTCGTCCCCGCCGAAGCGGGCGAGGGCCAGGTGCTGGCCTTCGGCCTTGAAGCCCTCCAGCAGGCCGCTGAGCTTGCCGGCCACGTTGCGCAGCACCGTGTCACCCACCGCGTGCCCGAAGGTGTCGTTCACCCGCTTGAAGCTGTTCAGGTCCAGATAGACGACCGCGACCGACTCCTGCAGTTGTGCCGCATCGCGCACCAGCCGCTCGGCGGTCTCGATGCAGTACTGTCGATTCGGCAGCCCGGTGAGCGGGTCGAAGTAGGCGAGCCGCTCGATGCGCTCGGCGGCGGCGGCATTGCGCAGAATGTACTCGAGCCGCCGCGGCAGCAGCGCCCAGTTGACGGGCTTGGAGATGAAATCCGTCGCCCCCGCTTCGAAGGCGCGGGTGATGGCGGGCGAATCCTCATGGCCGGTCACCATCACGATGGGCACGGTGGCGAAGCGCGACTCCGCCCGCAGGCGGCGGCACACCGAGTTGCCATCCATGCCGGGCATGTCGACGTCGAGCAGCACGATGGCGACGTCCTGCGACAAGGCGGCCTCCAGCGCGGCCGTGCCGTTGTCGAAGGCGAGCGGCGTCAGGCCGCCGGCGCTGGCGGCTTCCGCGAGCAGCAGGCGGCCGAGATCCTCATCGTCGGCGATGATCGCGATGGGCGCCGTGGCGCGTGTCTCGCTCATGCGCTCGCTCGCAGGCGCTGTGCCGACAGCTCTTCGATCAGGGCCGGGTACGCCGCCGCCAGCCGCTCGTGCAGCTCGCGGGCGCGTTGCGCCTCGCCGGCGGCACACAGCCGCTCGAGCTCGCGAACATCGCGGGCGAAGGCGTTCGCGCCGACGTTGGCGGCGCTGGAGCCTAACTTGTGGCAGATGGCGGCGGCTGCGACGAGGTCCGCCGCGTCCAGCGTGGCGGCGAGCTGCGCCAGCGCCGGCGCGGAGCCGGCCTGAAACAGCTCGACGAGCTTCGAGTACAGGTCGACGCGCTCATCGCTGCGCAGGCGGCGCAGGGTGGCCACTGCCGCGGCGTCCACGCTCGCCAGTGGATCGCTCGGCGCGCGCGTGCTCGCCGCGATCGCGCCGCGCACGCCGAAGCGGCGCACCACCTGTGCGCACTCCTCCAGCGTGTAGGGCTTGCTCAGCATGTCGTCCATGCCCGCCGTGAGGCACGCCTCCCGATAGTTGGCCGCATCGTGCGCCGTGAGTGCGACGATCGGCACCCGAGCGGCGGCCGCGCCGCGCTGGCGGATCAGGGCCGTGGTCGCGAAGCCGTCCATGCCGGGCATGCTCAGGTCCATGAGGATCAGGTCGAAGCGCTCGGCGGCATGGCGGGCCACGGCCTCGGCGCCGTCCTTGACCCACACCGAGGTGCAGCCCAGAGCCGTGAGGTAGCCCTGCGCGACCGCGGCATTCACCGGCTCATCCTCCACCAGCAGCACGTGCGCGCTCAGGGCCTCGGCGGGCGCCACAGCCGGCGCAACCACCGCCTGCGGCGTGCGAGCGCCGGCGGCGGCGAGGGCGTCGTAGAGTGCGCCGCGCTGCACGGGTTTGAGCACCACGGCCTGGCTCTCGAGGTCCGCCAGGTCCGGTGAGTCGAGCTCGGCGGCGGTGGCGAGCACGATCAAATTCCGCTGCCGCCCCTGGCCGGCGCCCAGGCGCGCCTTCAGGTAGTCACGCTGGCTGCTGGCATCGGCGAGGACCAGGTCCTGGTCCGCGGGCGGGGTGGCGTTGTCGGGGAGCACCATGAGACCGAGCGCGCGGGCGTGCCGCGCGAGGGATTCGGCCAGCGCCGGCCGGCGGGTCAGAATGCGCACGCGGCGCTGCGGCCACATCGGCGCCGGCGCGGCCGCTGCCGGCCCGGCCGGAAGCTGCAGCCGCAGATGAAACGTCGAGCCGGCCCGCGGGCGGCTGTCGACGCTGATGCTGCCGCCCATGAGCTGCGCGAGCTCGCGGCAGATGGCCAGCCCGAGCCCGCTGCCGCCGAAGCGCCGGGTGGTCGACTCGTCCGCCTGAGTGAAGGGCTCGAAGATCTTGCCGATCGTGGCCGCGTCCATGCCGATCCCCGTGTCGCTCACCGAGATATCGAGGCTCGCGCCGCCCGGGCCTTGCGGGTGCACGTCCGCCTTGACGATCACCTCGCCCTGGGCGGTGAACTTGACGGCGTTGCCGATCAGATTCATGAGGATCTGCCGCACCCGCAGCGCATCGCCCCGGAGCGAGCAGTGCTCGCGCGCCGGTGGCCACACGATCAGCTCGATGCCCTTGGCCTGGGCGGCGCCCGCGAACAGGCTGGTGCACTCCTCGAGCACCTGGCCGAGATCGAACGGCAGCTCCTCGAGCGCGATCTTGCCGGCATTGATCTTCGACAGATCCAGCAGGTCGTTGACGATCTGCAGCAGCACCCGGGCCGAGGAGCGGATGGTGTCGGTGAGGCGCGCCTGGGTCGAGGACAGGGATGTGCGCGCGAGCAGCTCGGTCATGCCGACCACGCCGTTCATCGGCGTGCGCAGCTCGTGGCTCATGCGATCGAGAAAGTTGCTCTTGGCCTGCACCGCGTCGGCGAGCTGGCGGTTGCTCTCGGTGAGCTCCCGGGTGCGCAGCTCCACCTCCGACTCCAGACGCTGCCGGGCGCTCACGACGCGCTGGAACTTCAGCCGCTGCAGGCGCATGCGGTAGGCGAGCGCGGCGAGGGCCGCGAGCGCGTAGGCGATGCAGGCCCACCACGATTTCCACGGCGCCGGGTCGCGGTGGATGGTGAGCCTGAGCGGCGTGCCGCTCCAGATCGAATCGGAGTTCGCCGCCCGCACCTCGAGCAGATGATCGCCGGCCTCGAGGTTGGTGAGGGTGATGCGCCGCTGGGCGCCGAGGTCGAGCCAGCGATCGGTCAGGCCCGTCATGCGGTAGGCGAGGCGATTGCGCTTCGGGGAGGCGAAGTCGAGCGCGCCGAAATCCAGTGACAGGATGTTGGCCCGGTAACCGAGATCGATGCGCTCGAGCAGCCAGTAGGGCTTCGGGCCCGGCGCCGGCACGCCCAGGACCTCGACCCGGGTGAGCGCCACGTGCGGGGGCTGGCGGTTCTCGGTGAGCCGCGACGGATCGAAGATGTTGAATCCGCCGGGCCCGCCGAAGCACAGACGCCCGTCGCGCAGGCGATGGTAGGCGCCGAAGTTGAACTCCTCGCCCTGCAGGCCGTGCTCGCGGTGATAGCTCTTGATGCCGCCGCTCTCGGGATCGTAGCGCACCAGGCCGGCGTCCGAGCTCAGCCAGATGCGGCCGCCGGCGTCCGCCACCACCCCGTACACGGTGTCGCTCGACAGGCCTTCCTCGCGCGAGAGCACCTTGAAGCGGATCGCATCCGGTGCCGCCGCGGAGCCTTGCACCAGGGCGAGCCCGCCGCCGTCGGTCCCCACCCACACCCGGTCGCGCGCATCCACCGCCAGCGCGTAGACCGTGTTTGCGGGCAGCGTCCCCGGGTCGCGCGCGTCGTGGCGGAACACTTTGACGACCGTGCCGTCGGCGCGCGCCAGGTCGAGCCCGCCGCCGTCGGTCCCCATCCACAGGTTGCCGTGCGAGTCCTGCGCGATCGCCGTGACGTGCGGGGAGCTGAGCGCGCCCGGCGCGCCGGAGCCGTAAGGCAGCTGGCGGATGCGGCCGCTCGCGGGGTCCAGCACGTTCGCGCCGCCGCCGTGAGTGCCGACCCAGATCGCACCGTTGCGGGCCTCGAAAATGGTCATGATGCCGGCGGCGCTCAGGGAATGCGGATCGCCTGCCTTTACGCCTATGGACTGCAGCCGCCCGTCGGGCGAGAGCTTGCGCAGGCCATTGCCAAAGGTTCCGATCCACAGCGTGCCGTGGTGATCCTCGCGCAGCGACATCACCCGCGCATCGCCGATGGCATTGTGCCGTCCGGTGATGGCGTCGATGTCGGTGGCCTTGCCGCTGTCATCGTCGTACAGGGTGAGGCCGCCTCCGAGGGAAGCGATCCACACCTTGTTATCGGGCGCCTCGGCGAATGCCGTCACCAGCTTGTCTCCCAGCCAGGCCGGGCGGTGCCCGCCGAGCTCCCAGCTGCGGGGATTCCAGCGGCTGACGCCGCCGGCGCGCGTTCCGATCCACACCAGGCCGGTCTCGTCCTGGTACAGCGACATGACGAAGGAGTCGCGCAACGAGTCGGCATCGCTCGGCTCGTGGCGGTAGTGGCTGAACTGTCCGGTGGCGCGGTTGAGCATATCCAGCCCGCCCGCGGTCCCGACCCACAGGTGACCCGCCTGATCCTCGAGCAGCGCGCGCACGTCGTCGTTGGCGAGCGAAGCCGGGTTTGCCGCATCGTGACGCAGCAGCTGCAGCACGCCGCCGGCGCGGTCCATCCGCTCAAGGCCTCCATAGCTGCCGACCCACAGGGCGCCCGCCTGGTCCTCCAGCACCCGCGAGATGCGGCTGCCGCTCAGGGCGCGCAGATGAAGGAACCCGTGGTGCTCGGGCTGCCAGCGATCGAGCCCCGCTTCGGTGCCGACCCACAGGATCCCCGAGCGGTCGAAGCTCAGGGTGCTGATGCGGTCATCGACCAGCGAGCTCGGGTCAGAGGGATCGTGGCGCAGGTGCTCGATGCGCCCCGATTCCGGCTCCAGAACGTCGAGCCCCGCGTTGGAGGTTCCGATCCAGACACGATCGCCGCCATCGACCATCACGGTGTGCACGGCGTCGCTGGCGAGCGAGGCGGGATTGTCCGGGTCGTGGCGGTAGACGATGAAGGTGTCGGTGGCGCGCTGCCAGCGCGCCACCCCGCTGTCCTTGATGGCGATCCACAGATCGTGGTGCCGGTCCTCGACGATGGCCTGGATGTAGTTGCCCGGCAGCCCGCCGCGGGCGCTGCGCGAGTAGGCGTAGCGGAACAGCTCATGGCCGTCGTAGCGCACCAGGCCGTCTTCGGTGGCGAGCCATACGAAGCCCTGCGCGTCCTGCAGGGTCGCGAACACCGTCCCCTGCGGCAGGCCGTCGGAGGTCGTCAGGTGATCGAGCACGAGCGGCGCGTCCGCGGCGTGCGCGCCGGCACACGCCCCCAGCAGGCACAGCGCTGCGATGATCAGCGTCGCAGACCGGGTGCCGCCATGGGTGTTCGTGCTCATGCGCCTACCATGCACGAGGCCGTCCCTCGATGTGTTGACCGACTTCAGGCGCGCCGCTGCCAGTCCCGGTTTACGACTCGATGCGATACGCATTGTCAGGGGCTGTGACGTCCGTCGCAGTCGAGCTCAACTCACGCGCGCGCCCGCGATGGTGACGCGCGTCGCATAACGTCCGGTCAAATCCCCCGCTGCGCCAGGCGGTGCGGGCGCGAGGCTCGCTCAGGCCCGGGCCGCCGCGCGCCGCGGTGTCGCTATGTCAGCCACTGCGTCCCGGAACAAGTCGCCGCTGCCCAGCCGGCAGCCGAGCGCCAGCAGCGCCTCGCGCTGCTCGGGATCGTCGACGCCGGTGGCGATGGGCGTGACCCCCAGCGCGGTAGCCATGCCGATGCCGGCGTGGCACACCTTGCGTGCCACCGCGTCGCTGCGCAGTGCGGTCACCCAGGCGCGATCGAGCTGCAATCCCCAGATCGGTGCGCGGGCCAGAAGGTCGAGCGAGCCCATCCCGCGGCCGACCTCGTCGACCACCAGCTGAACGCCGAGCTGCCCCAGGCAGCGCAGGTCGACCGCGTCGCGCGCAATGAGCGCACGCTCGGAGACGCGCAGCTCCAGCCGCTCGGCAGGCACGGCGCCGTCGGACAGGATGCGGCCGATGTCGGCGGCGAAATCCTCGTGCAGCACGTGATGGCGCAGCGCGCCGAAGGACAGACGCACGTCTGCGTCCGCTGCGGCCGAGAGGCGCGCGAAATCCTCGCCGAGGCCGCCGAGGACGGCGCGCGACAGCGTCGTGGCGAGACCGGTGGTCTCGGCGACTTTCAGGAATTCCGCCGCACGGATCTCCCCGCGCAGCGGGTGCAGCCAGCGCAGGTATCCCACCCAGGTGACCAGACGACCGCTCTCGAGGTCGTGACGGCCGACGTAGCGCAGACGGATGTCGCGGTTCGCAATGGCGTCACGCAACTCACGGGCGATGTCGAGCCGCGCCAGGGACCGCAGCCGCAGGGTGTCGGTGAAGAAGCACACCGCGGAGGATCCGCAGCGGCGCGCTTCGGTGGCGGCGGCGCGCCGCCACGCCCGCGTAGGGCGTCAGATGGAACTCGGCGCCGAGGGTCGCGACCGGCTCGCGCAGGCTGGCGCATACGCTCCCGAGGCAGGCATCGATGGCATCGCGATCCGAGCTCTCGAGCACCACCGCCAGGAGACTCTCGCTCAACTGTCCCAGGTACCACCAGGCTTTCTCAGCGCCGGGGTCCCGGGCCGGCAGCCGCAGGATCGCCGCGCTCATGATCTGCTCTGCGACTTTGGGGGCGATGATCTGCGCGATATCGGCGATGCCATCGACGTGGATGACGGCTACGGCGAGCGGCATCTCGCGCAGCGCAGCCATGGACATCGACTCCTTGAAACGGCGCAGGAAGCCGCGGCGGTCGAGCTGCGGCCGGGGGCGCTCATCGGTGGCATCCAGCGCATCCTCCGGCGCCGTGGCAGCGGCGCGCACGACACAGATCGCGCACTCCGGACCGTGGGCGCTGGCGCGCGCCTCGTAGGCGCATCCGCCCTCCTCGAAGCGCGCTTCCGTGGTCGCGCGCGAGGCGACCGCCCGGCGCGCGAGCTGCCTGAGCAGGGCCGCCACGGGTCGCGCCCACACGGCCTCGAGCCGCTGACCGGTGAGATCCCGCGACGGCCGCAGGTCGGGGACGCCGTGCCCGCCGCCACACTGCAGCACGACGCCATCGCGTCGGACGAGCAGCACGAGATCCGGCAGCCCTTCGATCAGCGAATCCGGGGTCTTGGAGAGGTTCGTCATGCTGACAATCCTAGGGACGCAGGCGCGCGCAGTCCTCGACGCACGTCACGGGGCGCCGCGACGTGCGGCATTCGTACGTCATTGATTTGAAGGGGCTATGCTCATCGCCCCGCCGCACGGGATCTATGTCGGAGTCAGCATCCCCCAGGCCCAGGAACCGCGTGCCGATGCGACGCCGGCCGGCGCTCGGCACTGTGATGGTGCTGCTCCCGGTGTTGGCGTCGCTGGGTCCGGATGGTTTCATCGTCATCGCGGTCAACGTGGATCACGCCTATACCGACACCGAGCGCTTCCTGGAGCAGCACATCCCGCGCTTTGGCATCGTCTCCGACCCGGACGGTCTGCTCGAGCAGAAGTTCGCCGTCAAGAGCATCCCGACCAGCTTTCTCATCGACCGCAGCGGCCACATTCAGTGGAAGCACGAGGGATTTCGGCTCGGGGACCGCGACACCCTGGAGCGGCAGATTCGCTCGCTGGTGCTCGGCCATTGACGTCCGCGGCCAGTGGGCGCGGGGCTTGCAGGCTTGTAGCAGCCCGGCTCGGCCGGGTACAATCGCGCGCTTATCAAAAGGGCTCTTAAGACAAGTAGTTAGGATTATTGCGCCATGGCTTTAACCAGCGAGAAAAAGGGCGGGATTCTCGCGCAGTTCCGCCGCGGACCAGCCGACACCGGCTCCCCGGAAGTACAGGTCGCGCTGCTGTCCGAGCGCATCAATGGCCTCGGCGAGCACTTCACCGCGCACAAGCGTGATCACTCCTCGCGGCGCGGGCTCGTCAAGATGGTGAACCAACGCCGCAAGCTCCTCGATTACCTCAGAGCCACGCAACCCCAGAAGTACCAGGAGCTCGTCGAGCGACTGGGGCTTCGCCGCTGAGCAGCCAAGGGCCGCCGCTACACGCGCGGCCTTTGTGTTTTGTGCCTGAACCTTCCACTTTCGAGGATTGAGCCTTGAGCGTCGCCAGCAAGTCATTTTCCTATGGACCGCATGCGGTCACCATCGACACCGGTGAGATCGCCCGTCAGGCAGAGGGCGCGGTGCGCGTCCGCGTGGGCGATACCGTGGTGCTGGTCACCGCCTGCGCACAGCAGACCCCGACCCCGGGACGGGATTTCTTCCCCCTCACCGTCAACTACATCGAAAAGACCTACGCCGCGGGAAGGATTCCCGGCGGGTTCTTCAAGCGCGAAGGCCGGCCGACCGAGAAGGAGACGCTGACTTCGCGGCTCATCGACCGTCCGATCCGGCCGCTGTTCCCGGATGGCTTCCACAACGACGTGCAGGTCGTGGCGACGGTGTTGTCGATGGACCCGGACATCGACGCGGACGTCCCCGCGCTGCTGGGCGCCTCCGCCGCGCTGGCGCTGTCGGGCATTCCCTTCAGCGGTCCCATCGGCGCCACCCGGGTCGGCTGGAAGGACGGCCGCTACCTGCTCAACCCGACGGCCAGCGAGCTGAGCGAGTCGCAGCTGCATCTGGTGGTGGCCGGCACCGAGCACGCGGTGCTGATGGTCGAGTCGGAAGCCAAGGGCCTGTCCGAGGAGGTCATGCTGGGCGCGGTGGTCTTCGGACACGAGCAGATGCAGGTCGCCATCCGTGCCATCAAGGAGCTCGCCGCCCAGGTGGGCAAGCCACGCTGGAGCTGGCAGCCGTCGGTGGAGAACCCGGAGCTGACGAGCGCGGTCACGCTGCATGCGCAGGCCGCGCTGGCCCAGGCCTACAGCATCACCGAGAAGCAGCAGCGACACGCGCGCCTCGGCGAGATCAAGGCCCAGACCCTCGCGACGCTCGCCGGCGGCGAGCAGGCCAAGTGGAGCGCCGAACAGGTCGAGAGTGTGCTGTTCAAGCTCGAGAGCAACATCGTGCGCCAGCGAATCCTCAACGGCGAGCCGCGCATCGACGGGCGCGACACGCGCACCGTGCGCCCGATCACCGTCAAGGTCGGGGTGATGCCGCGCACCCACGGCTCGGCGCTGTTCACCCGCGGCGAGACCCAGGCGCTGGTGGCGACCACTCTCGGCACCACGCGCGATGCGCAGATCATCGACGCGCTCGAGGGCGAGCGCCGCGAGCCGTTCATGCTGCATTACAACTTCCCGCCGTTCTCGGTGGGCGAGACCGGCATGATGGGCGCGCCGAAGCGGCGCGAGATCGGTCACGGCAATCTGGCGCGCCGCGGCGTGAAAGCGGTGATGCCGGATATGACAGCCTTCCCGTACGTGATCCGCGTGGTGTCGGAAATCCTCGAGTCCAACGGCTCGAGCTCCATGGCGAGCGTGTGCGGCACCTCGCTGTCGCTGATGGACGCGGGGGTGCCGATCAAGGCTCCCGTGGCCGGTGTCGCCATGGGCCTGGTGCTGGAAGGCAGCCGCTATCAGGTGCTCACCGACATCCTCGGCGACGAGGATCACCTGGGCGACATGGACTTCAAGGTCGCCGGCACCAAGGACGGCGTGACCGCACTGCAGATGGACATCAAGGTCGAGGGCGTGACCCCGGAGATCATGCGCGTCGCGCTCGAGCAGGCCCGCGCCGGCCGCCTGCACATCCTCGACGAAATGAACCGGGTCATCAGCGAGCCGCGCGCCAAGATGTCCGAGTGGGCGCCGTCGATCATCACGCTCAAGATCGATCCGGAGAAGATCCGCGACGTCATCGGCAAGGGCGGCGCGGTCATCCGCCAGATCACCGAGGAGACCGGCACCACCATCGACATCGAGAGCGACGGCACGGTCAAGATCGCCTCGGTGTCAGGTGCCGCCGGGCGCGAGGCGCAGCGGCGCGTCGAGCTCATCACCGCCGATGTCGAGGTGGGTCAGGTGTACGAAGGCAAGGTCGCGCGCCTGATGGATTTCGGCGCTTTCGTGACCATCCTGCCCGGCCGCGACGGCCTGGTGCACATCTCGCAGATTTCCAACGAGCGCGTCGAGCGTGTCAGTGACAAGCTCAAGGAAGGCGATGTGATTCGCGTCAAGGTGCTCGAAGTCGACCGGCAGGGGCGCATCCGCCTGTCGATGCGCGACGTCGAGGCCGGCTGAGCGCGCCCCCGCGCACTCAACCCGGCGGCGGCGCACGCCCCGCCTTCAACCCGGCGGCGGTGCGCGCCCGGCGTTCTCGCTGGCGAACAGCTTCAGGCTCTGCTCCAGGTAGCTGCCGACCATGCCGCGCATGGCGTCACCGTAAGAGCGGATGACCTGCGAGAGGAAGTCGCGGCTCATGAGCGGCTCGCCGTCGTGTTCCTGCTCGGCGATGACCTGCAGCAGGATCGAGCGCGTGATGTCTCCTTGAGTCTTCTTGTCGATGACCACGAAGTCGACGCGCTCGATCACCAGGCGGCGGATGTCCGCGAGGGTGATGTAGCGGCTTTCGACCGTGTCATACAACCGCCTGTTCGGATACTTCTTAATAGTGCGCGGTTCGCTCATGGACGGATCCCTCACTATGGGTTGTTGCACCTTCCGTAGTGCAGGGCGTCTGCACATACCATATTACATCGGCACGTCGAACCCAGCTCGGAAAGCGAGAAAGCTGCAAAAATCTCAGCAACGCCCCGCGGGTGCAGCACGCACCTGCCGCACGCCGTGGAACCGGTCCAGACTCCAATGAGCGCAGGCCCAGTGGAGCACTGTTCGGGGTGACTCGAGCTTGAGCGTAACTGGTGGGTCCTGGCCCAGCAGGAGGAGGGCCTCGTGGAGCTGGCGGCCCGCCTGGGTCGGATCCAGGGCGACGGAGCGCCTGGACTTGGCGAGCTTTGCGCCGCCGGGCTCGGTGACGAGCGGCAGGTGCGCATAGCGGGGAGTCGGGAGCCGAAGGGCGCCCTGCAGGGCCAGCTGCCAGGGCGTGCTGTCGAGAAGGTCGGCCCCGCGCACGACATCGGTCACGCCCTGCAGCGCATCGTCCACCACCACCGCGAGCTGGTAGGCAAACGCCCCGTCGCGGCGCCGGATGATGACATCTCCGCGCTCGCGCAATTGAAAGTGGCAGTCCCCCTGCGCCCGATCCTGGAAGGACACGACCACGTCCTCGACCCTGAAGCGCGTGGCGGTGGGTCCGCGGCGCCTGGGACCGTCGCGGCACGTCCCCGGATAACCGCCCTCGGGCGTACGCTCGCGCCGCGAGCAACTGCATAGGAAGGTGAGTCCGAGCGCGGTGAGCGCCTGCTGCGCGCGCGCGTAGTGCTCGGTGCGGGTGCTCTGGTACTCGACGGCGCCGTCCCAGTGCAGGGCAAAGCTCTCGAGCGTACGCAGCATCTGGTCCGCGCAACCGGGAATCACCCGCGGCGCATCCAGATCTTCCATCCGCAGCAGCCAGCCCCCGCCGCGGCTGCGGGCGTCGAGGAAGCTGCCCACGGCGGCGACCAGGGAGCCGAGGTGCAGCGGGCCGGTTGGGGAGGGCGCGAAGCGCCCGACGTAGCCCGGGCTCGCGGCGCATGGGGGCGCGTTGGGCTCGCGAGCGCTAGCGATAGCGGTCGTCGCGGTCGCCGTACTGGCGCTCGCGCCGTTCCCGGCGCTCCTGGGCTTCGATGCTGAGCGTGGCCACGGGGCGCGCTTCCAGGCGCTTGATGCCGATTTCCTCGCCGGTCTCGAGGCAGTAGCCGTATGAGCCATCCTCGATGCGCTTCAACGCGTCGTCGATCTTGCGGATCAGCTTGCGCTCGCGGTCGCGGGTGCGCAGCTCGAGGCTGAATTCTTCTTCCTGGGTGGCGCGGTCGTTGGGATCGGGGAAGTTAGCCGCCTCGTCCTTCATGTGCGTGACCGTACGATCCACCTCCACCATGAGGTCGCGCTTCCAGCTGTTGAGAATCAGGCGGAAGTGCTCGAGCTGCTGCTTGCTCATGTACTGTTCGCCGCGCTTGGCGATGTACGGCTGTACGTTGCGCGGACCGGCGAGCAGGCTCCCCGGCTCGATCGTCTCGCCGTCGTCGCCGTCGGCATTCACGGCGTGCGCCGCGGAGCGGCTCGCCGTGATCATGGTCGCGGTGGCCGGCGGTGGCGTCGCCGGGGTCACACGCAGGGGCTTTCTCAGCTCAACAGGCGGGGCGCTCCCGGCGGCGGGCGGGGCCGCCACCGGCTTTTTCGGCGCCGCCGCGCTCTTGCGCGCGTGCCCGGGTGCTGCCCTGACACGCACCGGCTCGGGCTTGTGGCCGACCGCCTTTCTGACCGCTGGCCGGCTTGGCGCCTTCTTGCCCTTTGCGGACTTGGGCGCTGGTCTTTTGCCCGGCATCAATGGCTCCTCAAAACGGCATCAGCCTCGTGAAGAACGCGCGATTATACCGGCCGACCCCGGGCTGTACAGGTAGGTGTTCTGCCGCTCAGGGGCGCGGCGGTTACGGCAGGACGGGGGGCTGGGCCTGCCAGCCGCTCTGTCGGCGCTCGGCGACAACGGTGGTGTAGATTCCGCCGCGCACGTTGAAGCGCGCAGCGAGCCGCAGGAAGCGCGTCTGCAGCGTGGCCTGCAGATGATCGGCGATCTCGTTGGTGACGGCCTCGTGGTACGCGCCGCGCTCACGAAACGACCACATGTAGAGCTTCAGGGATTTGAGTTCCACGCACAGCCGGTCGGGCACGTACTCGAGGTCGAGCGTCGCGAAGTCCGGTTGCCCGGTGCGCGGACACAGGCAGGTGAACTCGGGGATCTGCATGCGGATCGTGTAGTCACGATCGACGGCCGGGTTGGCGAAGGTCTCGAGCTGCGCGGTGGGCGTCAGGGGCATATTCCTCTACACTACACCATCCTCGGGGCCGCTTAAGGGGGCGGACGAACCTACGATGCGGCTGACCAAGATCAAGCTTGCCGGCTTCAAGTCCTTCGTCGATCCAACACAAATCAGCTTCCCGAGTAATCTCACCGGTGTCGTCGGCCCGAACGGCTGCGGCAAGTCGAACGTCATCGACGCCGTACGCTGGGTGATGGGCGAACTGTCCGCCAAGCATCTGCGCGGCGACAACATGGCGGACGTGGTGTTCAACGGCTCGACCGCGCGCAAGCCGGTCGGCACGGCTTCCGTGGAACTGCTGTTCGACAACGCGGACGGCAAGATCGGCGGCGCCTACGCCAGCTACAGCGAGATCTCGCTCAAGCGCCAGGTGGCGCGTGACGACACCTCGGCGTACTTCATCAATGGCGTGCGTTGCCGGCGCAAGGACATCACCAACCTGTTCCTCGGCACGGGGCTCGGCTCGCGCAGCTACGCCATCATCGAGCAGGGCATGATCTCGCGCGTCATCGACGCCAGGAGCGAGGACATGCGCGCCTTCGTCGAGGAGGCGGCCGGTGTCTCGCGCTACAAGGAGCGGCGCAAGGAGACCGAGGCGCGCGTCGCCGAGACCCGCGAGAATCTCGAGCGGCTGCAGGATGTGCGCGATGAGGTGGAAAAGCAGATTCGCCACCTGCAACGCCAGGCGGCGAGCGCGCGGCGTTACCAGGCGCTGAAGGAGCAGGAGCGGCGTCTGACCGCGGAGCTGCTGGCGCTGCGCCTGCGCGATCTGGACAGCGGCGCGCAAGTACACGATGCGGCGGTGCGCGAGCGCGAGCTCGTCATGCAGGGCGCACTCGCCGAGCAGCGCGCCGCGGAAAGCGCGATCGAGAAGCAGCGCGCGGCGCACACCGCACACAGCGAGCGGCTGTCGGTGGTGCAGGGCCGCTACTACGAGGTCGGCGCCGAGATCTCGCGCCTCGAGCAGTCGATCGAGCACGCGCGCGAATTGCGCGAGCGCCAGCGCGCCGATCTCGCCCAGGCCCATACCACGCTCGGTGATCTGGGCGCGCACCTCGAGCGCGATGAGCGCGAGCTCGAGGCGCTGCGCTCGGAGGTCGCGCACCTCACGCCCGCGTTCGAGGCGGCGCAGCACGCCGAGCAGCGCGCGGGCGCGGCCCTCGAGGCGAGCGAGCAGGCGCTGCAGGACTGGCAGCAGCGCTGGGAGACGCACGCCCGGGCGGTGAGCGAGGCGGATCAGACCGCGCAGGTGGAGCGGGCGCGCATCGAGCAGCTGGAAAATCAGCAGCGACAGCTGTGCGCGCAGGCCGAGCGCCTGGCCGCCGAGCAGCAGACTCTGGGCGCACAGGACGGCGGCGAGCAGCTCGCGCGCCTGGCGTTGCAGGAAGAGCAGGCGCGCGCTGCAACCGAGCAGCTCGCCGCGGCGCTCACGGCGGCGCAGGCGCATCTGCAGGCGCAACGCGCCGCCCAGCTGGCCGCCGAGCAGCACCTGGAGCAGACACGCGCGGCGCGCGAGGAGGCGCGCACCGGGCTCACTTCCCTCGAGGCCCTGCAGGCGGCGGCGCTCTCCGACCATGCCGGAGCGGCGGGGGAGTGGCTGCGCGGCGCCGGACTCGCGGCGCGGCCGCGGCTCGCGGCCGCACTCGAGGTCGAGAGCGGCTGGGAGCGGGCTGTTGAAACCGTCCTCGGCGACTATCTCGAGGCCGTGTGCGTCGAGCGCCTGGAGGAGGTGTCGGGTGCGCTCGGGGAGCTCGCCACCGGCCAGGTCACGCTGGTCGAGAGTGGCGGCGCGGCCCCCGCGGGCCTCGAGGCGACGCTCGCCGCCCACGTGACGGGTCCGGCGGCGGTGAGCGCGCGGCTCGCCGCGGTGGCGACGGCCGAATCTCTCGGGGATGCGTTGCGGGCGCGCGCGGCGCTCGCCGCGGGACGCTCTCTGGTCACGCGCGAAGGCGAATGGGTGGGGCGCGACTGGCTGCGGGTGAGCCGGGGAGCGGAGCCGCGCGCCGGGGTGCTCGGGCGCGAGCATCGCCTCAAGGGGCTGCGTGCCGCAGCCACGGCGGCCGATGCACAGCTCGCCCAGGCGGAGAGCGAGCTCGCCGCGGCGCGCGCGCAGCTGGCGCAGGCGGAAGCGCGTCGCGAGCAGGCGCAGGCGGCGCTGCAGGGCGCGCACCAGAAACACGCAGGTCTCATCGGGCTGCTCGAGGCAGGCCGCGCGCACGCCGAGGAGTCGAGCCTGCGGGGCGAGCGGCTGCGGCAGGACGCCGGCGCGGTGACGCACGAGCGCGCGGCGACCGAGGAGGCTCTCGCACGGGCCGCGGCCGAGCTGGCGCGCGCGCAGGCACTGGCTGGCGAACTCGAGGAGCGCCAGCGCGCGCTCGGCAGTGAGCGCGAGCAACGGCGCGCGGCCCTCGGCGCCGCGCGCGCCGAGGCGCAGGCGGCACAAGCGGCGGCGCGCGAGCTGCAGGTGCGGGTCGAGTCGCGCCGTTCGGCCGAGAGCTCGATGGCGGTGGGCCTCGGGCGCATGAGCGAGCAGCGCGAGCAGCTCACGCGCCGGCGTGCCGAGCTGGAACAGGAGCTCGCCTCGGGCGATGAGCCGGTCGTGAAGGCCCAGGCACTCGTGCATGACACGCTGGCGCTGCGTCTCACGGCGGAGGCGGAACTGGCGGGGGCGCGCGGCGCGCTCGAGGAAGCCGATGCGGCGCTGCGCAGCCTCGATGAGCAACGCCTGGCGGCCGAGCGGCGCGTGAGCGCCGCGCGCGAGGCCATGGAGGCGGCGCGCCTCGCGGCGCAGGAGACGCACGTGCGCCGCGCGGCCCTGGCCGAGCAGTTCGCGCAGACCCGCTGCCAGCTCCCCGAGGTGCTGGCCAACCTCGACGCGGCAGCAAGCGTGCCGGCCTGGGAGCAGTCCCTGGAGGAGGCGCGCGCGGAAATCGAGCGGCTCGGCCAGGTCAATCTCGCCGCCATCGATGAGCTCAAGGAGCAGACGCAGCGCCAGGAGTATCTCGACAGCCAGTTTGCCGACCTGACCTCCGCGCTCGCCACGCTCGATGAGGCCATGCGGCGCATCGACAAGGAGACGCGCACGCGCTTCCAGGACACCTTCGAGCGCATCAACACCGGCCTGCGCGACAAGTTCCCGCGCCTGTTCGGAGGCGGGCACGCGTACCTGGAGCTGGTGGGCGAGGACAAGCTGACCGCCGGCGTGGCGGTCATGGCGCGGCCACCGGGCAAGAAGAACAGCACCATCCACCTGCTGTCCGGCGGCGAGAAGGCGCTCACCGCGGTGGCTCTGGTGTTCGCCATTTTCGATCTCAATCCGGCGCCCTTCTGCCTGCTCGACGAGGTCGATGCGCCGCTCGATGAGCACAACGTCGGGCGGTTCTGCGATATCGTGCGCGAGATGTCCACCCGCGTGCAGTTCGTGTTCATCACCCACAACAAGAGCACCATGGAGCTCGCTTCGCAGTTGATCGGCGTGACCATGAACGAGCCGGGCGTGTCGCGCCTGGTCACGGTCGACGTCGATGAGGCCGTGCGGCTGGCGGCGGTGTGAGCGCGCCCGGTGTCCACGGCATGATGTCGGAGCTGCGCTGGACGCTGCTGATACTCGGAGTGGTGTTCATCGCCGCGCTCGCCTGGTGGGAGCGGCATCGCCCGCGTCAGGCGAGTCGCGACGGCGCGGCGCAGCGCACGGGCGCGCGCGAGCCGGGCGCGGAGGCCGCGCCTCGGGCAGTGCGTGAGTCGGGTCTGAGCCTGCCGCAGATGCGCGCCCGCGACCCGCTGCTGTCGCACGATCTGCCGGTCCTGGAGGTGGCGCGCGAGCTGCCGGCCACCCCGCTGCCGGGCCCCGGGAACACGCCGGCGCAGGTTGAGCCGGCCGCAGACCGTGCCGCCGTCGCGGCCGACGGCGACGCTGCCGCAGTCATCGCCGCCGCACGCGCCGCTGAAGTGGCGGCGGACGGGGTCCACGGCGTGCCCGCGGGCGTGCCGCTCGAGTCTCTTCCGCGGCTGCCGCCGGCGGCCGCGCTGCGGGTCGACTGGCCGCCGGACGAGCGCCGCCGCGTCGTGGCCCTGCGCCTGGTTGCGCCGCAGCCCGAGCGCTTCGCGGGCCGTTCGTTGCGCCAGGCGCTGGCGGCGGAAGGCTTCGTGCTCGGCCGCTTTGCGATCTTCCACAAGCCCGACGAGGAGCAGCGCGCCGTGCTGAGCGCCGCGAGCCTCACCCGGCCGGGCACCTTCGATGTCGAGACCATGGACTCGCAGCACTACGGCGGGCTGTCGCTGTTCGCGGTGCTGCCGGGGCCCAAGCCCCCGCCGCAGGTCTTCGACGAGCTCATCGTCACCGCGCGCAACCTCAACGAGCGCCTGTGCGGGATCCTGCAGGACGAGCAAGGCAGCCCGTTGACTCCGGCGCGCATCGCGCTGCTGCGCGAGCGCCTGAGTGCCGGGGCGGCTTCGTGACAGACGAGCCGGCAGCGCGCGCTGCCGAGTTGCGTGCGCAGATAGCGCAACACGATTACCGCTACTACGTGCTCGATGAGCCGCAGATTCCCGACGCCGAGTACGACCGACTGATGCAGGAGTTGCGCGCGCTGGAGGCGCAGCACCCCGAGCTGATCACGCCGGACTCCCCGACGCAGCGCGTGTCGGGCACGCCGAGCGCCGCATTCGGGGAGGTGGTGCACCAGGTGCCGATGCTCTCGCTCGACAATGCCTTCACCGAGGAGGATGTGCAGGGGTTCGACCGGCGCATCCACGAGCGCCTCGGCGTTGCGGGCGAGCTCGACTACGTGGCGGAGCCGAAGCTCGACGGGCTGGCGGTGACGGTGATCTACCGTGACGGCCTGCTCGAGCGCTCGGCCACCCGCGGCGATGGCGTCACGGGCGAAGACGTCACCGCCAACGTGCGCACCATACGCGCCGTGCCGCAGCGGCTGCGCGGGCAGGCGCCGACGCTGCTCGAGGCGCGCGGCGAGATCTTCATGCCGCTGGCCGGCTTCGAGCGCATGAACGAGCAGGCGCGCGAGCGCGGCGAGAAGGTGTTCGTGAATCCGCGCAACGCCGCCGCCGGGAGCCTGCGCCAGCTCGATGCGCGCGTCACTGCCGTGCGGCCGCTGACGGCGTTCTTCTACGGCCTCGGGACGCTCGAGGGAGCGAGCCTTCCCGGGCGCCAGGGGCAGCTGCTCGAGTGGCTGCGCGCGCTGGGCCTGCCGGTGTGCCCGGACACGCGCTCGGTGCGCGGGGTCACGGGGTGCCTCGCGTACTATCGCGAGATGGGCGAGCGGCGCCGCTCGCTGCGCTATCAGATCGACGGCGTGGTCTACAAGCTCGACCGGCGCGCCGACCAGGAGCGCCTCGGATTCCTGTCGCGGGCGCCACGCTGGGCGATCGCCCACAAGTTTCCCGCCGACGAGGCACTCACGGTCGTGAAGGGAATCGAGTTTCAGGTCGGCCGGACCGGGGCGCTCACGCCGGTGGCGCGTCTGGCCCCGGTGTTCGTGAGCGGTGTGACGGTGAGCAACGTCACCCTGCACAACATCGGCGAAGTGCACCGCAAGGACGTGCGGGTCGGCGACACGGTGGTGGTGCGCCGCGCCGGGGATGTGATCCCCGAAGTGGTCAGCGTCATCCTGGACAAGCGCCCGCCGGATGCCGTACCCGTGCAGCTGCCGCAGTCCTGTCCGGTGTGCGGCTCGCAGGTGTTGCGCGTGGAGGGCGAGGCGGTGGCGCGTTGTACGGGCGCCTTCACGTGCCGCGCGCAGCGCCAGGAGGCGCTCAGACACTTCGCCAGCCGGCGCGCGCTCGATATCGAGGGCCTGGGCGACAAGCTCGTCGAGCAGCTGGTGGAGCGTGAGCAGGTGAGCTCGCCCGCCGATCTGTATGCGCTGAGCGTGCCGCAGCTGGCGCAGCTCGAGCGCATGGGGGAGAAGTCGGCCGCGAACCTGCTGGCGGCCATCGAGAAGAGCAAGCACACGACGCTGCCGCGGCTGCTGTACGGGCTCGGTATCCGCGACGTGGGCGAGGCGACCGCGCTGGCGCTGGCGCGGCACTTCGGCACGCTCGAGGGGCTGATGGACGCTGACGAGCGCGCGATCCAGCAGGTTCCCGACGTGGGGCCGGTGGTTGCGGCGCACGTCGCCGCGTTCTTCGCGTCCGACGAACACCGTAGGGTTATCAAAGCCTTAACCGATAAAGGTGTGAAATGGCCTGACATGGAGCGGGTGGCCGGGAGCGCGGGGCCGCAGGGGCTGGCCGGACGCACGGTGGTCATCACCGGCACACTCGCGAGCATGAGCCGCGAGCAGGCGCAGGCGGCGCTCACCGCGCGCGGCGCCAAGGTGTCGGGCAGCGTATCGAAGAAGACCAGCTTCGTCGTCGCCGGGAGCGAGGCGGGCTCGAAGCTCGCCAAGGCCCGCGAGCTGGGCGTGCCGGTGCTCGATGAGCAGCAGCTGCTCGCCCTGCTCGGCGCCGAGAGCCGCTGAGCCGCGCGCGTTTGTCGGGCGCGAGCGCTCTCGCAAGGCGACGGGCCGTGCGCACCCGCCGCCGGCTGCTCGGCGCGGCGCGTCAGCCCTTCGGTGCCGGCGCGGGCGCGGGCGCGGGCGCGAGCGCCGGGGCCGCGGCGGGTGCGGCCGTCGTCTCGGCGGCGGGCTTGGCGGCGGGTGCGCGCGCGGCCTGCCCGGAGGGCGGCTTGTCGAGCAGCTTCTCGATCTTGGCGTTGTGCATCAGCTCGTCCGAGTAAGCGCGGAACTTCTTGTTCTGCACGATCTGCTCGAGCCGCGCCCGCACCTGCTCGAACGGGGGCGGTGTCAGCCCGCGTGTCTCGAGCAGCTGGATGATGTGCCAGCCGTATTGCGTCTGTATCGGCCGGTGCGTGTATTCCCCCGCTTTGAGCGCGACCAGCGCGCCGGCGAACTCCGGCACCATGCGATCGGGGGTGAACCAGCCGAGATCACCGCCGTTGCTCTTGGAGGAATCCATCGACTCCTGTTTCGCGAGCACGTCGAACTTCTCGCCCTTGTCCAGGCGCCTGACGAGCCTCTCGGCGAACGGTTCGGTGGCCACCAGGATGTGCCGCGCGTGGTATTCCTGCCTGGGCGTAGCGGCGATCTGCGTCTCGTACTCCCCGCGCAGCTCCTGCTCGCTGGGCTTGCGGTCCTTCAGGTAGCGATCCGACACCGCCTGCTGCAGCACGTTCAGGCGCGACAGCTCGAGCATCGAGGCGGTGTCGCTGCTCTTGTCGAGACCCTCCTTGGCCGCTTCCTCGGCCACGAGCCGCGCGCGGATCAGGTTGTCGAGCGCCAGCTCGCGCTGCTGCGGGGTGAGCTCGGAGGAGCTCTTGCTCGTGATCCCCTTGATGTAGAACTCGTAGAAATCCCGGCTGATGGGGCTGCCGTCCACGGTGGCGACCGGTGGGGAAGTGTCGGCGGTGGTCACCCCGCTCTTGGGCTGGCAGGCGGCCAGAGCCGCGAGGGCAGCCAGGAAGAGGATGCGCGAGTGCTTCATACTGACTTTTCCGGTGTGTTGCAGATCATGGCGGTTGGGCCGCGGTCAGAGCCCTTCCTCGGGGGTGCGCGCGATGATGTTCAGCGCGTGCACGGCCCCGCTCATCAGGGGTGCGACCGCAGCATAAACCAGCCGGTGACGCTCGAGCTGCGTGCGGCCGCGGAAGGCCTCCGACACCAGCGTGACACGAAAGTGACCGCCGCCGCGCGCGCCGGGGTGGCCGGCGTGCCGCGCGCTGTCGTCGACTATCTCGAGCGCGGCGGGCGCGAGGGCGCGCTCGAGCGCGCCGCGCAACTGCGCCATCACCGGCTCATCCATGGGGAGCTCCGGGTTCGGCGCGCAGCGGGTCCGGGCGGGTGCTGAGCCACAGCACCTGCAGTGCGACGAACAGCAAGGTCAGCAGCGTCAGTCCGAACATCTTGAAGTTGACCCAGGCGCGCTCGCTGGCGTAATGCACCACCGCGAGGTTGAGCGCGCCGAGCGCGGCATAGAACCCCGCCGACCACAGGTCGAGCCGCCGCCACAGCGTCGCGCTCACCCGCAGCCGCTCCTCGAGCGCCGCGCTGAGCAGGCGCTGCGTGAGCGTGCGCTCGCCGACCCAGAAGCTCGCGATGAAGGCGCCGCTCACTGCCCAGAAGAGCAGGGTCGGCTTCCACTGGATGAAGAGGCGATTGTGCAGCAGCAAGGTCGCCGCGCCCAGAATCAGCACCAGCATGGCAGACAGCGCGTGCAGCGGCGGGACGCGCCGTTGCCGCAACCAGTCGAGGGCGAGCAGCGCGAGCATCGCCACCATGAGCACCGCGGTCGCCACGTAGAGGCCGCGCAGACGATAGGTCACGAAGAACGCCACGAGCGGCGCCAAGCCGGTAAGAGCCTGCATGGGAGCGGTGCGCGAGGGTCCTTGAGTCGAGGGTATACGCGGCAAACGGCCGCGTATATTGTCACGCGCCGCCCGTAACTTCCATTGGCTTTAGGTCTTGGCCGAGTACTTGAAGTTGCACCCCGTCGATCCGCAGCTGCGTCTCATCCGCCGCGCGGCGGACCTGGTGCGCTCCGGGGGCGTCATTGCCTATCCGACCGATTCCTGTTACGCGCTCGGCTGGCACATCGGTGACAAGGGCGCACTGGAGCGCGTGCGCCGCATCCGCCAGGCCGACCGTCATCATCACTTCACGCTGGTGTGCGCCAATCTCGCGGAGGTCGGGCGCTTTGCGCGCCTCGACACCTGGCAGTTCCGCATCCTGCGCGCCTGCCTGCCCGGCCCGTACACCTTCCTGCTGCGCGCCACGCGCGAGACGCCGCGCCGCCTGCAGCACGCGCGACGGCGCACCATCGGCGTGCGCATCCCCGATCACCCGGTGCCGCGCCTGCTGCTGGTGGAGCTCGGCGAGCCGCTGATGAGCTCGACGCTGCTGCTGGCTTCCGATGCGCAGCCGCTCACCGAAGGGCGCGAGATCCTGGCGCGACTCGAGCACGAGATCGATGCGGTTCTCGATGGCGGGGACTGCGGCATCGAGCCGACCACGGTGGTCGATCTGTCGGTGACGCCGCCGGTGATCGTACGCAAGGGCAAGGGCGATCTCGGCCCGATCACGGGGCGTGCGCTATAATTCGGCTCGTGAGCCACAGCCTTATCGTCGTGGGCCGCGCGCAGGCATCCGCTCCCGCACCCGCTGGCCCGCTGCGGCGACGCACGTGAGTTCGCCGGCGCCGGCGCGGCGCGTCCTGTCTGGCATGCGACCCACCGGGCGGCTGCACCTCGGCAACTATCACGGCGCGCTGCGCAACTGGGTGGAGCTGCAGTACCAGTACGAGTGCTTCTTCTTCGTGGCCGACTGGCACATGCTCACGACCGGCTACGACGAGACCGCGCACCTGCAGGAGCACGTGCACGAGGTGCTCATCGACTGGCTGGCGGCCGGCCTCAATCCCGGGGTCGCGACGCTGTTCATCCAGTCGCACGTGCCCGAGCACGCGGAGCTGCACCTGCTGCTGTCGATGATCACCCCGCTCGGCTGGCTCGAGCGCGTACCCAGTTACAAGGATCAGCAGGAGCAGCTGAAGGAGAAGGATCTCGGGACCTACGGCTTCCTCGGCTACCCGCTGCTGCAGAGCGCCGACATCCTGGTGTACCGCGCCGCCTACGTGCCCGTGGGCGAGGACCAGGTGGCGCACGTGGAGCTCAGCCGCGAAACCGCGCGGCGCTTCAACCACCTCTACGGGCGTGAACCGGACTTCGAGGCGAAGGCGGAGCGCGCGGTGAAGAGCCTCGGGGGACGCAATACCACCGCCTACCGGCAACTGCGCCGCAAGTTCCAGGAGAGCGGCGAACGCGAAGCGCTGCAGCGCGCCCAGGCGCTGGTGCAGAGCAACAACCGCATCACAGTGGCCGATCGCGAGCGGCTGCTGGGGTTCCTCGAAGGCACCGGAGTGACGATCCTGCCCGAGCCGCAGGCGTTGCTCACCGCGGCGCCGAAGGTCCCGGGTCTCGACGGGCGCAAGATGTCCAAGTCCTACGGCAACACCATCGGGCTGCGCGAGGAGCCCGATCAGGTCGTGCAGAAGCTGCGCGCTATGAAGACCGATCCGGCACGCGTGCGGCGCACCGACCCGGGCGACCCGGAGAAGTGTCCGGTGTGGGACCTGCACAAGCTCTACTCCGACGAGGCCACGCGCAAGTGGGTGAACGAGGGTTGCCGCAGCGCCGGCATCGGTTGCCTGGACTGCAAGCAGCCGCTGATCGACAGGATCGTGGAGGAGATCGGCGGCATGCGCCGGCGCGCCCAGGAGTTCGAGGACAACCCGGAGCTGGTGCGCGGCATCGTCGCCGAGGGCGCCGACAAGGCGCGCGAGGTCGCGCGCCAGACACTCGACGAAGTGCGGCGCACCATGCATCTGCGCCCCGACTGACGGCGCGGGCGCCGGAACACGCATGAAGCACAAACCGCAACTGAAGATCGTGGTCTCCAACGCACCGCCGCCGGCCGCGGAGGCGCCGCCGCCTGCCCAGACCCCGCCGCAGCAGGCGGAGATGCCGTTCGCGATCGTGAACGGGGAGCCGATCTCGCAGCTGCCGCGCGACCTGTACATTCCGCCGCAGGCCCTGGAGGTGTTTCTCGAGGCCTTCGAAGGCCCGCTCGATCTGCTGCTGTACCTCATCCGGCGGCAGAACCTGAACATTCTCGATATCCCACTGGCGGAGATCACGCGCCAGTACATGCAGTACATCGAGCTCATGCAGGGCCTGCAACTGGAGCTCGCGGGGGAGTATCTGGTGATGGCGGCGACGCTGGCGGAGATCAAGTCGCGCATGCTGCTGCCGCGGCCCAGGCTCGATGAGGACGGCGAGGAGGACCCGCGCGCGGAGCTGGTGCGCCGGCTCCAGGAGTACGAGCGCTTCAAACGCGCTGCCGCCGGGATCGATGCGCTGCCGCGCCTGGAGCGCGACGTGTGGCCGACCTCAGCCGAGCTCAAGGAACGGCAGCTGCTGCACACGCTGCCGCAAATCGCGCTGCAGGAGATGCTGCTCGCCTTCAAGGACGTCGTGGTGCGCGCGGAGATGTTCGCCCACCACCACATTCAGCGCGAGCAGCTGTCGGTGGGCGAGCGCATGAGCGAGATCCTGGCGCAGCTCGGTGCTCGCGCGGAGTTCCTGCCGTTCCAGCAGCTGTTCCGGCCCGCAGAAGGGCGCATGGGTGTCACGGTCACCTTCGCCGCGATTCTGGAGCTCATGCGCGAGGGGCTGATCGAGATCGTGCAGGCGCAGGCCTACGCGCCGCTGCATGTGCGCGCCGTCGGTGCGGGCCGCATGCTGCGCGTGGTGAGCGACAGTACCGAAACTGCGGCGCCCGCCGTCGAGGGCGCACCCGACAGCGGGCCGCCCGCGCGCCGATGAGGATCTCGCATGAGTGAGTCATACGTCAGGAACGTCATCGAGGCGGCGCTGCTGGCCGCGGGCACGCCGCTGCCGGTGGCGGAGCTCACGCGGCTGTTCGAGGACAGCGCGCGCCCGAGCGCCCAGCAGGTGCGTGCGGCGCTCGCCGCCCTGGCGGCAGAGTACTCGGGGCGCGGCATCGAGCTGAAGGAGACGGCGAGCGGCTTTCGCATCCAGGTGCGGCGCGAGCTGGCGGCGGAAATCTCCCGACTGTGGCCGGAGCGCACGGCGCGTTACTCACGGGCGTTGCTCGAGACCCTGGCGCTGATCGCCTACCGCCAGCCGATCACGCGCGCCGAGATCGAGGCGGTGCGCGGGGTCACCGTCAACCCCAACATCATCAGGACCGTGATCGAGCGCAACTGGGTGCGCGTCGTCGGTCACCGCGAGGTTCCCGGCCACCCGGAACTGCTGGGCACGACGCGCGAGTTCCTGGACTATTTCGGCCTGCATAGTCTCGATGAGCTGCCGCCGCTCGCCGAGGTCAAGGCCATGGGCGACTTCAACCTGTCGCTGGGGCTCAGCGGCGAGGACGCCGCCGCGGCCGCGCCGGCCCCCACCGCGCCGGGCGGCGCGGCTGCCGACAGCCCCGAGGGTGACGACAGCCCCGAGGACGACGAGCTCTCCGCCGAGGGTGATGGCTCGCGCGAGCTGGTGGCCGGACCGCCCGATCTGGACGGTTGATGGCGCGCAGCCCGGCGCGCACCGGCCACGGGCGTCGTGCCGCTCCTGGCTCGCGCGGCGCCGCGGCGGCGCGCGCGCGAGCGCCGCTCAGGGCCGGCGCGAACGCCGAGCGGCTGCAGAAGATGCTGGCCCGTGCCGGTCTCGCCTCACGGCGCGAGGCGGAGGCCTGGATCCGTGCCGGCCGCCTCACCGTCAACGGAACTGTGGCGGAGCTGGGCGCGCGCGTCGCTCCCCGCGATGAGGTGCGTCTCGATGGGCGTGTGGTGCGCGCGCGCGCTGCCGAGGCAGGGGCGCGGGCATTCCTGTGCCATCGCTCACCGGGCGAACCCTTGAGGACGCCGGCGTTGCCCGCCTCTGAGCCCGGGGCGCGAGCTCCGCGGGCGGCGCTGCTCGAGCGGCTGCCGCGCCGCTTAGGTAGGCGCTTCATCGCGGTGAGTCCCATGCCGCGGGTCGACGGGGGCCTCGAGCTCGTCAGCTCGGACGGGGCGCTGGCGATGCGGCTGCAGCGCGCGGTGCACGCGCTGCGGAGCGAATTCGGGGTGCGGGTGCGCGGCGAGCTGAGCGCCGCGCAGCTCGAAGGCATTCGCGCCGGGGCCCTCGACAGCGGCGCACGCCTCGCGGTCGAGCGCTGCGAGGCCGCCGGCGGGGAGGCCGCCAATCGCTGGTACACGCTCGGCGTGCAGGGCGCGAGCGGCAAGCAGGTGCGGCAGCTGTTCGAGCGTCAGGGTGCGCTCGTCAGCCGCGTGCTGCGTACGCAGCTCGGAGCGGTGAGGCTCGAGCGCTCGCTGGTGCGTGGTCAGTTTCGCGCGCTCACTCAGGAGGAGCTGCGCGGGCTGCTGCCGGACTACCCGGCGAGCGCCGAGGGTTGAGCGTCGAAGGATCCGCCACTGATGCCGCGGCTCGCCGGACCCAACAGCGCGATGTACGGAGCGGTGAGCGCCGCCGGCAAGGGCAGGGTCGCGATGTCCTCCGCCGGGTAGGCCTGGCGGCGCATGGTGGTGCGCGCGCGCCCGGGGTTCAGCGTGTTCACGCGTACCCGGCTGATGCCTTCCAGCTCCGCCGACAGCACCTGCGAGAGCCCTTCGAGGGCGAACTTGGACACCGCATACGCGCCCCAGTAGGCGCGGCCCTGGCGGCCCACGGTGCTGGCGGTGAATAGCACGGAGGCATCCGCGGACTTCTTCAGTGCCGGCAGCAGCACCTGCGTCAGCGCAAAGGCAGCGGTGACATTGACGTGCAGCACGCGGCACCAGGTCGGGACGTCGTAGTGCTCGATGGGCGAGAGGCTGCCGAGGAGCGCGGCGTTGTGCAGCAGGCCATCGAGGCGCCCGTAGCGCTCGAGCACCGCATCGGCCACCCGGTCGTAGTCCGCGGCCAGCGCCCGCTCCAGGTCGAGCACCGCGATGCTGGCCTCGGGCGCGCCGCTGGCGCCGACCTCGGCGTGCACCGCCTCGAGCTTGCGCTCGTTGCGGCCGATCAGAATGACCGTCGCCTGATGCCGGGCGCAGGCGAGCGCGACCGCGCGGCCGATGCCATCGCTCGCGCCGGTGATGGCGATCACGCGCCCCGCCAGCTCGGCGGGGGCGGGGATGTGCGTGCGGGGATCGAACGCGGCACTCACTCAGGCCTTGCGGACATTGCTCGCGCCCGCGGTCCCGGCGGGCGGCTCGGCCGCGGCGCACGGCTCGGGCGGGGCGGGCGGCTCAGCCGCGGTGGGGGCGCCGGGG
>Ga0209152_10000235_pt1 | contig 28187 bp, 18 predicted proteins | sample GraSoiAngelo_107_FD_185873 | JGI IMG/M metagenome (GOLD analysis project Ga0209152, IMG submission 185873) | Grasslands soil microbial communities from the Angelo Coastal Reserve, California, USA - 14_0903_09_30cm (SPAdes) (version 2) | ecosystem: Environmental > Terrestrial > Soil > Grasslands...
GCAGCTTCCCTCACTGACCCGGGTCTGTGAGGATGCACGAAAATGTCGCCTCTGCAGCGCAAACGTCCGGGGCGGAGGGGAGGATGGGTGCGTGCTGTGGAGAAGGAGGCTGTGATGACACTCGCTACCTCCCTCGAGGCGGGCTCGGAGAGTCGGCCATCGGGATGGCACCGAAATCGCGCTCGCGCTAGGCTCGCTCCCTTGACTGAAGGTAATGCAGTGCTCAACAGAGCGGCCAAGTGGGGGAGTGGATCGTGAAGCGGAGACGTTCATTTTCGGTCCTCGAGCGCTTCACCAAGGAGAAGCAGCTACCCACCCCTGCTCGCGTATCCGGCGGCGCCTTGCGCACTGCTTACTACGCTCATCCCGAGCAGGTCGAAGTGATCGATGCCAAGCGCATCAACGGTACGCGTGGCGCCGCCAGCTCCGACGATTAAGCGCACCAAAGCGGCCGACACACCTCTAGGGACCGTGATTGACTTGTGCCCATGGCGGGGGTGTTATCGAATGAGTTAGGGGACGCCGGCGCGAACGCGCGTGAGCTAGTCCTGCCCGGATCGGATTGGGTGCACCGCCGTGTGCAGCGTGTCTCTTACCTCGAGCCTAGCTTGGTGATGGTCAAGCTCAGCGTTGATTTCACCCCGCCAAGCTCGGGGATCGGCTCACATGTACCAATCTCAGTACTGCCGAAGTGGCCGCCGCTTTACCGCTTCGACTACCGCGACGGCGCCGGTGAACCGGTGCCACTGCTTACCTCAAAGCAAAACGGGGTCGCCGATCATGCCCTCCTTGAGGCCCTGGTCAAGGAGGTGAGTCCGGCCTCGCTCTCGGACCAAAAATTTTGCAAGGCAATGGTGAATCTCACCGAAGGTCCCGAGACCCACCTGGCTCATTCCTTTGAAATCTTCCGCGAAAGGCTTGGCGGCGTGGCTGGCGACCCCCAACGCGAGCGAGTGCTCGAGATCGCCGCTCTGTTGCCCGATGCGACTCTTCTTTGGTGGCCGGTTGCCAAAGGTGGGGCGGGGCAGCGGACTGTCTGCAAGGTCGACTATCTGATCCGCAGCGTTGAGACCGAGAAACGAGGAGTGAAGGTGCTGCGCTCGCTCTCTTGGAAGCAGCCCCCTGAGTTCATTCCGCTCTGGCATCTCGGCGCTGACGCTAACTTCCACGCTGAGGTGGAAGCCCCTGAGGTTCTGCGGATCCGGTCAGTGGAGACGAAATTTTATCGTTTCAGCCGGAGCGCTCCGGCTGCTACTTCCACTATCTCGACGCCCCAGGCCGCCGTGTCGAAAGGCAAAGTTCCACTACAAGATCACGTTGACCGGGAGGGTCGCCTTACCCATGTCTACATCGCTGGTCAGCGGCCTCTCGCCGGCGACCTCGTCGTCACCTTTGCCCCGGCGGTCGCGGTCGTTTCCTCAACGTTCGGCGCCTCGGTGCTGATCGCGTTGCTGACCACCGCGTTCTATGCCTTCCGCGAGCAGATGGCGCTCGCCGACCACATCGATGCGGCGGTCGCCGTCTTGATCCTGGTGCCGGCGCTGATCGGCTACGTAGTCGTGCGGCCCAGCGATCCGCCGCTCGCTCGCCGCTACATTCTCGGCGCTCAGCTGCTCTCGCTGCTCGCCGGGGCCGTGCCGCTGGTGATGGCGGTTTTGCTTTTGCGCTTTGCCCACGAACCGTCCTGCCTGACCACCACCTGGCTCGGGTGCGCGGTCGTCTCCTGGCTAATTGCCGCTGCTCTCGGTTTCAGCTTGGCCAAAGCCCTTGATGGTGATGGCTGACACTCCCCTCGCACTGGCCAGATCGAAGGGCGGCGTGTTTCGCGCGCTCTATCAGGGCACCTCCACAAATCGGACGGGGATGACTTCGGTTCTCGCAGCGACGAAGTCGGGAAGGAGGGCGAGGGCGTCGGCCTCGTTCGTGGCCTCGACCGACCACCAAATGCGATGGCCGCCGGCGAGGCAGGTGGAGGGCGCCGGGCGGCCCCGCAGGGGGCTGTCGAACGAGCGCCAGGCAGCGAAGGCCGTCTCGCACTCGCCGGGATCGTGTCGGTGTTGAAGTAGGAAGTCAGGCATTTTCAAGTCTCCGATCCCGCGACCGGCGCCCCTGGGAGCGCCGGTCGCGGATTGGGATTGGTTCGCTCTCAGGTGCGGGCCGGCTCCGGCTCGCCGCCGACCTCGACATGACGCCGGCGCAGTTGCGGCATCCGCTCGAGGAATTCCGGCAGGTACCAGTTGCGGTCGCCGAGCAACTTCATCGTCGCCGGCAGCAGAACGCCGCGGATGATCGTCGCGTCGATCAGGACCGCGGAGGCCATCCCCACCCCCATCTCCTTGAAGTCGATGAAGGAGAGGGTCGCGAACACCGAGAAGACGCCGATCATCACGGCGGCGGCGCTCGTCACGGTGCCCGCCGTCTGCGAGATGCCCTCGCGGACCGCGTCGTCGGTGCTCATCCCCCGGTCGTAGAGCTCGCGGACCCGGGTGAGGATGAACACGTGGTAGTCCATCGAGAGCCCGAAGAGGATCACGAAGAGGAAGACCGGCAACCAATTCGTGACACCTCCGTTGGACTCGAAGCCGAGCAGTTGCTCCGCCCAGCCCCACTGGAACGCCGCCACCAGCACTCCGTAGGCGGCGCCCACCGAGAGCAGGTTGAGGATGATCGCCTTGATCGGGATCACGATCGAGCGGAACGTGAACAGCAGCAACAGGAACGCCAGCCCGAGAACGAAGGCGAAGACCAACGGCAGCCGTTCGGAGACGACCTCGCCGAAGTCCTCGGTCGCCGCCGCGCCGCCGGTGACGTTGGCATCGACGCCGCTGGTGCCGGCGAGCGCCGCCGGGACGACCTCGTCGCGGAGCTCGTCGAGCGCTGCGATCGAGGCGTCGTCGGTGCCGTTGCCTTCGCTAGGAACGGCAATCGAGGCGACACTGCTGTCCTTGCTGTAGGTGACTTCCGGCGTGCCGATGTAGGTCGGCGAGCCTTCGGCTGAGGAGACGATCCTCTCGACCGCGAGGGCGCCGTCGCCGCTGCGGACGTCATCCGCCTCGACCGCGACTTCGTTGACGTTCGCCTTGTCGGGGAACGCCGCCGTGTAGTGGTCGTAGGTCTTCATCACCGCCAGGTCGGAGGGCAGGTCGTCGCTGCCGGTCTGGGTCGTCTGCATGCTGAGGGCGGGGATCGCCATCACCAGCAGTAGGCCGGCGGCGGCGATCGCCGAGATCAGCGGGCGGCGGGTAACGCCGGTGACGACGCGGCGCCACATCCCGCCGCTTTGGTCCCGGTCCCGGCGCCTGCCGGCGAACGGCAACCGTCCCTTTTCCACCCGGTCGCCGAGCCAGGCGAGGACCGCCGGCAGGACCATGAGCGAGACGAACAGCTCGATCGCGACCACCGCGACCGTGACCAGGGCGAAGGACTCGAAGGTCGCCTCACCGGTGATAAACATCCCCGACATCGCGATCATCACCGTGATCCCGGAGATCATCACCGCGCGTCCCGAGGTGGCCGCGGCGGCCATTAGTGCCTCGTGCGGGCTCTTGCCCGAGGCGCGCTCCTCGCGCTCCCGTCGCATGTAGAACAGCGAGTAGTCGACGCCGACAGCGAGACCGATCAACAGGATCAGCGCGTCGACGTTGCCGTCGAGCGGCAGCAGCTGGCTGGGGAGGACGACCGCGGCCATCGTCGCCAGCACGCCGGTAAGGGCGAGGATCAGCGGCACGCCCGCGGCGACCAGCGAGCCGAGCGCGATCAGGAGGATCAGCAGGGTCAGCGGCAGCGAGATCATCCCCGCCTTGCCGAGGTCGGAGTTGAAGGCTTCCTGTAGCCCTTTTTCAGTCGAAGCCGTTCCGAACTGCTCGACGGTGAAGCCCGGGTCGCCCTTGTTCAGGGTCGCGACCGTCGCTTCGCTGGCTTCGACGTTTTCCGCCTCGTCCTTCTCGGCGCCGGTGATCTCGAAGTCGATCAGCACCGAGTGCCCGTCCTCGGAGACGGCGCCGCCGCCTTCCTTCGGGGTGCGGACGTTGGCGACGTGGGCGGTCTGCCTTAACTCCGCGGCGGACCGCTCGACTATCGATTCGAAGGCGGGGTCATCGGCGGATGCGGAGTCGCTCTGGATTAGGAGCACCTCTTCGGTCGGACGCAGCCCGGCGTCGGTCAGCGCCCGCTCGGCCTGGTGGGACTCGCCGGAGAAGGCGTCGACGGCCGAGACTTCCTTGCGTTCGACCAGTTCGCCGCCCAGAAAGACGCCGAAGAGGACGACGACCGCCGCCAGCCATCCCCAGATGGCCAGCTTGCGGTGACTCGAGCTCCACTGCGCGGCGCGGGCCGCCAGGTTCATGTTCTTGTCCTTGTTCTTGCGTTGCATGGTTTCCGCTCCTCTGCGGTTGGGTGATTGCATAGCCGCAGCCTCGCCTCGCGCCGCCCCCCGGACATCAGGGGCAGACCCTGATTCGACCCTGAGAAGCGGATTTCAGGGTTAGGGTGGGTTGGAAAGGATGTGGGCGATGGCGACGGCGCTCGTCGGCAGGGATGGAGAACTGGAGTTCCTCACCGCTCGGCTCGCGGAGGCCGAGGGTGGAGCCGCGCGCTTCGCCGCCGTCGAAGGCGACCCGGGGATGGGGAAGAGCCGGCTCCTGCGGGAGCTCGCCGAGCGGGCCGCCGGCCGCGGCTGCGTCGTCCTCCACGGCCGCGCCGCCGAGTTCGAGCGCGAGCTGCCGTTCGGCCTCTTTGTCGACGCCCTCGACAGCTTCCTCGAGGCCGCCCCGGGATCCGCCTTCGGGGCTCTGGACCAGGAGCAGGTCGACGAGCTCGCCTCCGCCTTCCCGGCGATGCGGCCGCTCGCCTCCGGCGACTCCCCGGCTCCCGCCCCCGAAGACCGGATCCGCGTCTACGGCGCGGTCCGCGAGCTGCTCGGCTGCCTCGCGCCGGGCAAGACGGTGCTGATCACGCTCGACGACCTGCACTGGAGCGACCGGGCCTCGCTCGAGCTGATCGGCCACCTGCTGCGGCGGCCGCCGCGGGCGAAGGTGATGCTCGCCTTCAGCTACCGGACCCGGCGGCTTGACTCCTCGGTGATGGGCGAGATCCGCGCCGCCGCCGACGTGGGCAACCTCGGCCTGCAGCGGCTCGGGCCGCTGAGCGCGAAGGACGCCGGCGCACTCCTCGCCGACAACCCGCGGGCGGAGGAGATCCTCGCCCAGAGCGGCGGCAACCCCTTCTACATCCTCGAGCTCTCGCGGGCGGAGCCGGTTGCTGGCGCGCGCGCCGCCGGTAACGGGTTCGAAGGCGTGCCGGAGGCGATCGGGCTGGCGATCGACCGCGAGCTCGGCGCTCTCTCCGAGGGGGGCCGCGCCCTCGCCAACGCCTCGGCGGTTGTCGGCGACCCGTTCAGCCTCGACCTCTCGATTAGCGCCGCGCGGCTGGAGCCGGGGGAGGGGCTCGCCGCCCTCGACGAGCTTGCGGCCACCGACCTGATCCGTGCCACCGACGTCCCCCGTCGCTTCCAGTTCCGCCACCCATTGGTCCGCGCCGCCGTCTACGAGGCGGTGCCGGAAGGAACGCGGCTGGCGACCCATTCCCTCTGCGCCGAGCTCCTCCGCGACGGCCGTGAGGGGCTCTCGGTGCGGGCCCACCACGTCGAGCAGTCGGCGCAGTTCGGCGACCTGGGGGCGGTGGAACTGCTGCGGGACGCGGCCCTCGCCTCGGCGGCGCGAGCGCCCGCGAGCGCCGTGCGCTGGCTGCGGGCGGCGCTGCGCTTGCTGCCCGAGGACGCTCCGACCCCGCTGCGCCAGGAACTGCTGCTGCCGCTGCCGGGCCTACTGACCTCGCTGAGTGATTTCATCGGCGCCTACGAGGCGGCGCTGGCGGCGCTCGACAGCGTCGCGCCCGGGCAGCGTGAGCTCGAGGTCGGGTTGACGATCGCCTGCGCCACCTTCGAGCACGCCCTCGGGGACCGGGAGCGCGCCGGCGCCCGGCTCGATGGCGCTCTCGAGGAGGCGCTTGCCGAGGGAAGCCCCGACGCCGTCGCCCTGCTGATCGCGAAGCTGATGGACCGCTTCTACGACCGCCGCTTCGAGGAGATGCCGGAGTGGGGGGAGCGAGCCGTCGCCGCGGCGGAGGGGATCGGCAACCGTCCGCTGCGGGCCGCCGCCGCGGGTGCCCACCTGATGGGCTGCGCGCTCGGCGGCCGGGTCGCCGAAGCCCAGCGCAACCGCCCCGGCGTGATCGCGCTGATCGACGACCTCTCCGACGAGGAGCTGGCCGAGCGCCTCGACGCGATCGGCTGCCTCGCCGCGGCGGAGATGTACCTGGACGAGTTCGAGGACGTGGTCACCCACGGCCTGCGCGGGATCAAGGTCGGAAGGGCGAGCGGCCGCGCTGCCTTCGCCCCGACCCTCGTCCCCTGCGTCGGGACCTGCGGCTGGATGCTCGGCAACATCGGCCTCTCGCTGGAGATCCTCTCGGCCGCGGCCGAGTCGGCGCGGGTCAGCCGCAACCAGCTGCAGCTGGCCTGGAGCCTGCTCAACCTCGCCTTCGCGCAGTCAGTACAGGGCGATGTGGAGGGGGCGAATGCGAGCGGCGAAGAGGCAACCGCGATCGCGGCCGAGCTCGGCGACAGCGCGATCAGCAGCTGGGCGGGGCTCTGCCTCGGCATCGCCCTCCGAGAGGACGGCCAGTACGAGCGGGCAACCGAGACCTTCACCTCGATGATGGGAGGCAGCGGCGCCGAGCAGATACCGGGCGGCTGGCGCGCCCACGCGGCGCTGGAACTGACCAGGGCGGCGGTCGGCGCCGGTCGGCTCGAGCTTGCCGAAGAAAGCCGCCGGCACGCGAACGAGTCGGCGGAGGAAACTGGCCTGCCGATGGCAAGGGCCTGGGCCGACCGCGCCGAGGCGGAGGTCCTGCTTGCAGGTGGAGAGCACGAGCGGGCAGCCGAACTGGCACTCAGCGCGGCCGAGGTAGCCGGCGAGCTCAGCGCCCGCATCGACCGAGCGACCTCACGCGAGCTGGCCGGCCGAGCCCTACTGGCCGGAGGCGAGCAGGACCGCGCCGTCGAGCAACTAGCCCTCGCAGCCGAGGAGTTCGACCAGTGCAAAGCCTTCCGCCACCGCGACCGCGTCGAGCAAGAGCTAGGCCGCCTCGGCCACCGAACCTCCCGCCGAAGCCAGCCCGCCACCGGCGAGCAGACCGGCCTCGAGAGCCTCACCGGAAGGGAGCGAGAAGTGGCCCAGCTCCTGGTTGAGCGCCTGACCAACGCCGAGATCGCGAAGGAGCTCTTCCTCAGCGAGAAGACCGTCGAGAGCCACCTGCGGAACATCTTTCGCAAGCTCGACGTCGGCTCGCGGGTGGAGGCGGCGAGGCTGGTCGAGGCTGCGGGGCAGCAAACCCTCAGCTGAGAGGTCGAAGCTCGGGTTTCTCCTCGTTCAGGACCGCCCAGGCGAACTTCTCGTCGGTGACGAAGGTAGAAACAAGGTCGGCTTTCAGCGCCGCCCATGCGGCTCGGCGACGCACATCTCGGTAGTCCCCTCCGTTGGCCAAAACCACCTCGGCGCCGCTTTCCTTCAATTTCTGGACCTGTTTCATCGAGATCCCGAGATGGGTGTAGGAATCGTGCACGCGCTCGGCTACGTCGGCGTCGGCGTCCTCGAGATAGAAGGTGCCGATCGCGCAGATGCACCTCGCGTAATCGTCAGCCAGGTCTTTCGGGAGGCCGGTTGCCAACGCCGCCGGTTTCTCCTTCGCGTCTTTCGGCCGCTCGAGCAGCGGCGACGCACTCAGCAGAAGCACGTCGAGCTTCTCCCAGTCATCGTTCGGGGCCGCTTCGCGCGGGTCTCCTTCTCCCTTGAGGGCGAAGGCGGGAGCCGGATGCGGAACGGCTTCGCCGCCGAGGATCTTCACCGCCCGGTCGACCAGGGAGTGGGACTCGATCGAGCGCTGCTGTGCGCCCATTACGCCGACGGCGGGCACCACGCGCAGCTGTTCGGGGCCGAACTGGGGTAGGTGGTCTCCGTCCGGGGAAGGCCAGGACCCCCCAGAGATGGCGAGGTCGCGGGGTTGGTGGAGCTTGTTCGCCGCCGGCTGTTCGTCGACGTAGCGGCGACGGCCGATCGCTCCCATCAGGCCCCCTCCGTCGCCGGCTTCTGGCAGCTCCCCGATCACATCTCCGATCGTTCCGCCCCAGGGGATCCCGAGCCGCACCGGTTCGCGGCCTTCGCGCTCGCGCGAGGCGGTCTCCAGGACGCCGAGCACGTGCATCGCCGCGGTCGCCGCGATCCGCGGCCAGGCATCCTTGACTTTCCGCCGCCCCTTCGCCTTGCGCTTGGGCTGCGGGTCGGGCTCGACGAGGACGAGCTCGACGTCGAAGACACGACGGTAAGCATCGGCCAGGGTCATGGCGCTGGCGCCACTGTCCGGGTTGGCGCAGAGCGCGAGGTTCTCGGCCCAGCGACCCGCGGAGCGCTCGTCGTAGAGGAGCAGGCAGTCGCTGTCGGCAAGCTGGGCGGCGCGGTCGAGCACCTGGATCTCCATGTCCTGGTCACCCGGGGTCTCGGCATCCTCGAGGAAGAGGACCGTGTCGCATTCCTCGTCCAGGACCCTGCGGGCAAGCTGGATCACGCCTCCCTCGCGTCCGCGGGTCAGCTGGGTCACCCAGCCGTCGCTGCCCGGGCCGCTCGAGCGCCGCTGCTCCTTCCACTCCTCGGCCTTCTCCTCGATGCGCTGCTCGACTTCCTCGCGGTCTTCTTCCTTGACGTCGTAGAGGATGTCGTTCGCGTACTCCTCGTCTTTGATCGAGCCGCCGTTGAGGAGGTGACCGGTGACCTGCGTCGACCAGCGCTCGGGGAAGTAATCGGTAAGCAGCTCGGCGTGTTGGTCGACGAGGTCCATGATCGCGCGCTTGTGACGGTCGTGAGCGGCAAGCGCGAGGACGCCGGGGTCTTCCGCCAGATCACTGCCCTCACCGAACCCACCCGACGGCGGCGCGACCAGGAGCTCACGCGCCTCACCCCCGGCTTTGCCTTCGGAGGCCCGCCGCGCCCACTCGAGCCGGAACCACCGCGCCGCCCCCTGGTACGTAGTCGAGAAAGGGGTTTGGTTGAGGATGCACTGCCGCTTGATCGAGGCGGTTGCGGGATAGAGAGAGCTGTTGTCGTGTGGATCGACCAGGTACACGACGTGACAGGAAGATTCCGATTCCGCCGCCGCGACAACCGCCTCGGTCGCGTACAACAGCCCGCCGTAGAAGCCGGAGGGCAGCGCCACGAAATCCTCATAGTCAGGCAAAAGGCCGGCTCGCCAGATCTCACGGTGAGAGCCTTCCAGCGAATAGATGAAGACCCCGGTCGCCCGCCAGTAGCGCTCGAACTCCCGCACCAGCTTCACCAGTCCGCTGGTCGGCCCGCGTCGCTTTGCGTTGGCGGCGATCAGGATGAGGACGTCCTGCCCGGGCTTGGGTTCGCGTTCCGCCCGAGGCCATGATGCAGCTGCCCGTAGCGACCTCCGCGGGCGCTTGCGCCGACGCCGCGGCGGCGTGGCGGCGCGCTCGCCCAGCAGACGCCGGGCGAGCTCCTCGTAGATCTCGGCTTCCCAGTACGTCTTGACACTGGCGGTGCTGTCGCGTTCCTTGCCGGAGTCGGTCTTCCAGTTGATTCGGATGTGCTCTTGGCGCCTCTTAAGCAGCGTGCCTTCCCACTCCGGCTCCAGTTTCAACAGTGCGGTCCAAGCGAGCGCCAGGGAACGACCATGTTCCGGCGGGTGCTCCTTCTCCTCTTCCCTTACCTCCTCGGTGATACGTGTCAGCTCCTCACGGAGCCTCTCGACGTCGCTGCGCCCGCCGGACAAATCGAGCAGGCGGCGCAGTTCCGGCCACTCGGAGAAGTCGCCGAATTCGTTCGGCTCATCCCAACGCAGCCGCCACAGTTTGCGCAGCTCGGAACCGAGCTCGCTGATCGCCTCGCTTGACCCTCCCACCGCGATCAGTCTTTCAAATCACAAAAAACTTCTACATGTTCACTGCATATCGAGTGTTCGGACTTGACGGCCACCCCCCACTAGGTAGGAAGGAAGCATCTTCAAAAGGGTGGGTGGGAATCACCCACCGCCCGAGGTCCAACGGTAAGGGAGGGAAACGATGTCCGATCAAGTCAACCGAGAACACGAGAACGGGATCGACCACCTGCGAGTGGGACATGAGACGCCCGGGGAGCTTGCCCGCCTGATGGACGAGAGGGCGGCGAAGGACGGGCCCGCCGGAGTCAGCGACGAGCTGACGGTCGATGACGGCGCGCCGCCGACCGAGATGGCGAAACAGGCGGCGCAGGTCCGCTCCGGTGTCCTCAAGGAGGAGATGGCGAAGGAGCGGACTCCGCATGAGCGTAAGGTCGCGGAAGGCCCGAGCCGGGTGCGTCAGAAGCTGTCGGGGGTGGCGCTTCAGGCCGGCTCGGTCAAGGAGGCGCAGAAGCGTCTGCGCGAATGCCGCATCGACATCCCCTTCCTTGCCGAAGCGCGCGAGAAGATCGAAGGGCTGATCGCGGATATCCCCTTCTACCGTCGCGGCCTGGTCTCGGTTTGGACGGTGATAGCCGCACTGGCGGCCGTTGCCCTTTTCGACGGCGCCGTCTCGAAAAGCGCGCTCGACCAGACCGCGCTGGACACGCCCTCGATATGGCTCACCGCGGCCGGGATCGCAACGATCTTTGCCGCCATCAATGAGGCCTTCGGGTTGCTACTCGCCGTCATCGTGCGCCGTGCCGGGCGCCACCGCCTCTGGTTGATAGTTGGGGTGCTGACGGTGGGCCTGATCGGCCTCTTCGCATCGATTGCGATGCTGGGCTGGTTCCGCCACGAAGTGGCGATCTCGCAAAACCAGAGCCTCAGCGCGATCGCCGCGGGCCGCGACGCGGGGTTCGATTTCATCATCGACCCCCTCTTCTTGGCACCTCTGCAGGCGGCAGGATGCATCGCCGCGATGGCCGTCGTCGCCCTCTACACGCTGTCCTCGGACTGGCGGGCGTTGGACCGGCGTCTGCAGCGGGCCACGAAGGCGATCGAGAAGAACGATGCCGACATCCTCAGCATCGAACGCGAGATCGCCGACGCGCACACGGAGGCTCGCCTGGGCTACTCACAGGCCTTCGACGCCGAGGCCGACGCAGAAGGAGCGGCAGCGGAGATCGCCTCCAACAAGGAGCGGGAGGACGCTCTGGTTGAGGCCGAGGAGGCCTTCGGGGAGGAGATGGCCGCCCGCTACCGCAGCGAGCGTAATTCCCAGAAGCAGATCTACGACAACGGCAAGGTCCGCCGCGCCGCTCAGCCGACCGAGTTCGGGAGGATGAGCAGCCGCACTCCCGAGGCATGGGACGTCCGGATGGAGATCGACGAGCCGGAGAAGAACGGCAACGGCCACAAGGAGGAAGTGGACCCGGAGGAGCTGTTCTTCGATGTGAGGGGCTCCTGATGCGCACCCGCGTGGTTACCCCGGTCCTCCTCGCGCTCGTCGCCGTCGCTGCCCTGGCCTTGCTGGCCGGGTGCGGCGGCGACGAGGAGGCGGAAGCGGCGAAGGGGGGAGGCTCGGTCACGGTGGGCGCGACCGAGTCCCGCCCCCTGGACCTGCTTCTCGCCGACTGCTCGCACAGCTTCCGCCACCAAAGCTTGCAGATGGTGCCGGAGATGATCAGGGTGGCACTCGACAGCGCCGATCAGCAGCGCGAGCTCTGGGCGGCCTGCTTCGCCGGCTCGCCTCTGCGGGACCTGGTCTGGAAGCCGACGATCGACTTCGGCGACCTCACCGGTCCCCTGGCCCGCAACCCCAGCCTGGCCGAGCGCTTCAACACGGCCAGGGCGCTCGGCCTGAAGGGCGAATTCGAACAGATCATCCGCGACACGCCCCGTGGCACGCCCGGTTCGGGCCAACTCGAGGTGCTGGAGCTGGCCGGCCAGACGCAGGGGGTCGGCCGCGTCTTCCTCTTCACCGACGCACGCATCTTCGAGCCCGAAGGCGTCCCCCTGGGCAACGCAAGCCGGGCCGGAGTCAAACAAGTGGTCGATCACTGGGCCCCCCGAATGCGCGGCCTAGCCGGAACGGAGCTCGTCTTCGTCGGCGGCGGCCTAGGAGCAGCATCGTCCCCAGGCGCCCGCAACGCCCGAGCCCTATTCCGCCAACTCGCAGAGCAAGTCGAAGCCTCATTCACCTGGGGCCGCACCCTCCCGCCCGACTTCTGAGGTGGGTTGATGTAGTCCTGGAAAGACTGGCGGGCGGTCCCCACATGCGGGGTTCTGTTGGATGGAGCTAGGGGCGTTCGAACCGCCGACCTCCTGGGTGCGATGCAAGGAGGGCAGGGAGCCGGAAGTTGTCAGAACATGCTTGTTTGCAGCGCTTTTCTGATGCTCTAGAGAAGGCTGCAGAGAGTGAAATATGCAGGGATTTGAACCGATATGCGGAGAGTCAGGCACTTCTGGCGAAAAGTGCCTGAAATTCGGAGGAGCGGTTGGAGTGACGCGCCGCCCGCTCGCTTAGTCTCCGATCCATGGCGGTTAGCCCCTCAGCAATCCAGGCTCCGGAGCATGTCCAGGAACATGGCGAGGTCTTCACCCGGCGATGGGTGGTGGACTTGATCCTTGATCTTGTCGGCTATTCCGCTGATCGCGATCTGGTTGGGATGAGAGCGATTGAGCCAGCTTGTGGGTCGGGCGCTTTTCTTGTGGCGATGATCGAGCGCTTGATGGACTCGTCCCGCCGTCATGGCCGAGATCTTCGGGAAGCCTATGGGGCACTAGCTGCCATAGATCTGGTGCCTAGAAACGTAGGCCTGAGCCAAGCTATGGCGCGCGAGACACTGCACTCAGCCGGGGTTCGGCGAAACGTCGCCCAAGAGCTTGCTGATGCATGGATTAGGCAAGGAGATTTTCTGCTTGAGCCTCCGACCGAGCACTCCACCGACTTTGTGGTCGGGAACCCCCCTTACGTGCGGTTGGAGGCCGTGCCGCGCGACCGGTCTGAGGCTTATCGGATGGCCTGCCAAACGATGGGAGGTCGGGCCGATGTCTACATAGGGTTTTATGAGCACGGCTTACGAGCTCTGCGCGACGGAGGAGTCCTCGGCTTTATCTGCGCCGATCGCTGGATGCGCAACGGCTACGGCGCTCGTCTCCGAGCGATGGTCTCCGGAGGATGGGCAGTAGAGACGGTGATTTCGATGACCGGAGTGGACGCCTTTGAGGACGAGGTCGATGCTTATCCAGCAATCACGACCTTCCGGCGGGAGCCACAAGCAAACGGGCCGCTAGTAGTTGAGGCATCCCCGAGCTTCGGTCCTTCCGAGGCGTCGGAAGTTGGAGCCCTTGCTGCCAAATCCACCGCAGACCATGTCCATAAGCCTGCTTTTCGTGGGGCCCGACTGGGAACCTGGTTCAGTGGATCCGCTGGCTGGCCTCACGGCTCGCCCGATCGACTTGCGCTTATCGCTGATCTCGAGGCGAGGTATCCATCGTTGGAAGATGAGACCACTGGTACGAAGGTCGGCATCGGTGTTGCGACGGGAGCAGACCGCGTATTCATCACGGAAAATCCAGAACTAGTCGAGCCAGAGCGGCTGTTGCCACTCGCACTGCCACGCGACATCGCCTCCGGCGAGGTCCAGTGGTCCGGCAAGTACCTGGTCAACCCTTGGAACGCAGATGGCTTGGTGGCTCTCGAGGAGTGGCCGCGACTTTCTGAATACCTCTCACAACATCGGGAGCTTCTCGCGAAGCGGCACACGGCCAAGAGCGGCCGATGGCACAAGACGATTGATCGAGTGATCGAGGGTTTAGTCGACTGCGAGAAGCTCTACCTGCCCGACTTCAAAGAGGCGATTTTTCCTGTCCGCGATTCCGGAAGGACCTACCCGCACCACAACCTTTATTGGGTGACTTCAGATAAGTGGGATCTACGTGTCTTAGGGGGATTGCTTCTCAGCGATGTCGCGGGTCTTTTCATCGAGGCATACTCTGTCCGAATGCGGGGAGGGTATTTGCGCTTCCAAGCGCAGTACCTACGTCGAATTAGGGTCCCTGATATCGACGCGATAGAGGCGGAGACGGCTACTGCCTTGGTCTATGCTTTTGATCGGCGCGATAGGCAGGAGGCAACCCGCTTGGCACTTCCGCTCTACGGGCTCGAAAGTCTTCCGGACTAATGGCGCCCACCCGAGGGGATCTTGAGCTCGCTGTGGCTGCGTATTGGCAGTCGAAGGACAAGCAGCTTGCGGCGGCCGAAGCACTTAACTCAACTGCGGAGGGATCGGCAAAATCCGTCCGAGCTGGCACTCACTTTGCTCCGATGGTCGCTCTGATCTCTCGATTCTTCACTGATGCTGGCTATCCAGAAGAGTCGATCGGGGTGACGACGAAAGGCGTAACCCTCCCTAGCCACTTTCGGCCTACTAAGAGGTGGGATCTCGTCGTAGTCCACAAGGAGGTGCTTGTGGCCGCGATAGAGATGAAGGGTCTTGGTAGTTCTGCCGGCAAAAACTACAATAATCGCGTCGAGGAGGCACTCGGTAGCTCAATCGATCTTTCGCGCGCGCATCGCGAAGAACTCGTGGGTCCCGAGAAGCCGTGGACGGGCTATCTGTACCTGATGAGTGACGATGAGGACTCAAGGCGCCCTCGGTATCCGCAGAATGGTCCGTTTCCAATTGAGGAGTACTGGCGAGGCCGCTCGTACCAGGAACGATTTGCGATCACCGGTAGGCGCTTGCTAGACGAAAATTTCTATGACGCCGTTTGCTACCTGGTCTCCTCAGCCGCAGACCCCGGACCGCGTGAGCCAGTCTCTCAGCTTGACTGGCAGCACTTCTGTGCCGCGATCAAGGCGCGCATAGGATTCCTAGCGAGCCTGGGCCTTCCCTGAGCGCGCATGCCTGGCAGTTGTCTGGTTGAGGACGGCTGAAAAGCAATCGACGGAACTACGGTTCGACGTTAAAAAGGAAGGCGCTCGCGCCAGGACGTTTGAGGATGCGCCGAATATCTCGGTCAACTGCGTGCTCGACTTCTCGCACACCGTTCCGGTTCTTAAAGGTTATCTTCGGATCAAAGTCGTCACCCTTTTCCTGCTCCTCCTCCTGGATGAAGAAATTGACTGACTGAACAATCTCATCGAGCAAATCGCGTAGGGCCGCCCGTACCTCAGTGGTTTTACTCGGTAGCCATTGCTGCGGATCTTCGAGCAAGGTTTCCCCTTGAGTGGTTCTTTCAAGCTGAACAGCGAGTAAGTAAGCAAGGGTGAATCGAACCGATGCAAAGCTCGACTTAAGGTCTGACCGGAGGTTCGCCCGGGCTTCTTTCAGGACGTCCGATACTTGCTTGAGGAAGTAGAGCCTTGCGCCATCGACATTGCGATTGAATATGCGGCGATAGTCGGTGTCGAAAAGGTGGACCTTCCTGACCGCGTTAAAGGGCTCGCGCAGGTAGACCGCCATCAGTAGCTGTGCGGCCTCCTGATTCGTCAAGACTTGACTTGCTTGGAGCTTCTCGCCCTCGCGAATTTCATATGCGAAGGTTTCTCCGTACCTTTCAGCGACTTCGGCTTGGAGCGCGCGCTGAATATTGTCGGTGGATCTTTGGTCGCGAATATCTACTGGATTTTGGTTGTTTGACCTGAACGTAATCTTCTCAGTAAGGCGGGTATTTGGTTCCACTTGAACCACCTTCACCAGCACGTTGAGGTCACGCAGGTCGGCTGCTCTGCTTTCGGAAAAGGTGAGCAGTGATTGACAGCCGTTAACGACGGTTATGCCGTCTAAGGAGAGGGTCTTTCCTCGGGTGCGCAGGCCATAGGTGAGAAGGGTCAACCCATTGTGATAAGCAGGAAAAAGAACGTGGTCAGCACGATCTTTGATCGTTTCGGCGAGATCCCTATTGACGCGAGTGCGGCCCTTGCTTAGGCGGACGTTAGGATCAAAGAGACTCAGGTCCGAGATTCCAGGCAACGCAGCTATCTCAGCTGCGGGGACGATCGCTACAGCGAGCTCAGAGCTTCCCATGCGCATAGTGGTCGGAGCCGAACACGCGTGGAGTTTGACGGAGTCCTTGCGCAACTCCGGAGCTCGCGTGCGAGAAGCTATTGGCCCAAGGCGAGGCTGGTCCCATATCTCCAGCTCAGGTGCAGCCGTCGTGATCGACGCAACGTAGCCCTTTCCGGCGGGGTCAAGCGTCCCATTCGTGACAAAGATGAGTCGCGTTACCGTCGCTCCATTCGCAACGCGTTCGCGTAGGTCGAGCCGCCGAATCAGGTTCGCCAGTTCCGCGTTTGGGTTGGACGCGAGAAGGCCATCGATCGTCTGTTGTGATTCGAAATAGGGAGCTGCACCGACCAGGTTCCGCAACTCCTTGTCTCCCTGCCCTGCGTCATGCTTGCTTCGATGCTTGCTTTGAAAGATCGCTATCTCATTGAGGTCGTCGTCTACGACAATGCCGTCGATCCCCTTATCTCCGGTGCCATCGCAAATCGCGTCATCGACCTCCGGAAGGTCTTGCCGCCAGACTGCATTTAGGAACCAAGCTAAGAGGGCCGCGGTGGGTTGCCGATTGCCAACAAGGTGAGGCTCTATCTCACTCTCGATTTGGTCGTAGAGAGCTTTCGCCATTCAGCAACCCTATGGGAGAAGCGTCTTCCTGTCGATTACGGAAATCAAAGGGATCGGCGGGGCTGCCAGGCAGCCGGCAACTGGAAAGCACCGCGATTTCAGGCACTAGTGCCTGAAATGGGAGCGGATTCCAGAGGCGGTTGGAATCGGCTCCAGAAACCAAAGCGCCCCACGTGCAGGACATTCCTCCGATGGAGCTAGGCGGATTCGAACCGCCGACCTCCTGGGTGCGATTTAGGCTGCTTGTGGGCGAGAGGTTCTGTCAGCGGTAGGTCGGCAGGCGGTCAAATGGCTTGCTGATGCGGAATCCTCAACCCTGCCGTCTGCAAAGAATTCTGGCCAGCCGTCAGAGCGGGAATCCGATTCCCCGCGGATACGCGGCGATTGCCGGCGATTCAGGCACAAATCCGTTTTTGTGCCTGACTGTGGAGACCGCGGTTACAACTCGTCTCTCTCGGTCCGAACGATGAGGGAGCGCCTGTCGACCCCCCGACTTTCTGCAAGGAATCCAGGGTCTGGTCAAGAGAATGAAGTCATGGGGGGCCGTGATGATCCCCCGATTACCTCACATTCGCTTATTTAGACCTTCGAGAATCGTTGCGATCCCGGCTATGAGGAGCCTCGGGTCCTCGGCGGCACCGTCGCTATAGGTATTGGGGCCGCCCGGCCTCCTGACCTGAATGCTGTCAGGTACCTCAAGGTGTCCCCGTCTCCGTACGGTCTCGAATGCGCGTCCCTTGGGGAGGATGAAGGTCCTTTTGGAGCGACCGCCTGCTGCCAGATAAAGAATTTCCTGGCAGCCGGTGGAGCGCCAGTAGTTGCCCTCAGCGGTGAGAAAAAGATCGAGTCCAATATTGACCTCGGCTGCATGCCAAACCTCAATGCGACTACCGGCGGCTTCTCGCCAGCGCCCTGGCTCGGAGGCAGATATACGGAGATCGAAGAAGCGAATCCCCCGGCCAGTGATCTCCACACACTCATGGGTCGGCTCCAGTGAAAGATCAGCGACCAGCCTCGACCACGCTGCCCGGCATCGGTCGTGATCGACGAGCTCTTCATGCGCGCGCAGCACCTGCGCTACCTCTTGAGGATCCTCTGAGGTTCGAAGTATGGAATCGAGGCGAGCTTGTTTGTGATTTCGCTTTTCTTCCGCCTGGCGCCGAGCGATTGCCTCCTCCTCGACTTTCTTGGCGCTTATGCGGTTCAGACATTCGTGGCACAGGAATGGAGGACCCGTGGTTCCATGTTCGCCACACAGTCTCCGCTCGCACCCTCCCTCGCAGGTGCCTATCGAGTCGAGGCCGCAGAGGGCACAGGACGGAGTCACAGCTGAGGCCCCTATCTGGAAGCGGGCACCGCACGGACGTTTGACAGGCGCGGGATGAGGAAGCCCGGTGGCCTCTGGCGGTGCCATCCCCACAACGACCTGTTCCAGGCACTCGTAGTAGCCGGGAGTAATTTGGTGAAGCTTGTTCCCGCGGCACTGTGGGCAGCTGACATTGCTTGACATGCGAGAACCCTAGATGCGTTTGGAGCCCATCCGGATTAACAAAGTCAGCCATGGCGGCCGCAGCCAAGTAGCTAATCGACCTCCCCTGAGCTTGGAGGAGCTGCTGCACCCCCGAGACGAGCGCTGACATTAGGCTCGGGTGTCCTGGACCGACGCTTCGCTGTGGCAGGGCGCAGCGAAGTCGTCGCACGTTGGAGTTGAAATCGATGGCGCCCTAGCTCGCCGGGCACCGCGCCAACCATCACACAATGGTCTGGACGAGCTTAGACAGGGCGAGGCTGTGGGTCTCACGAAGTAGAGCGCGGAAAGTCCGTTGCGCTACGCGAAACAATGGCGATATGGCTGTGCCTGACCCCGTATCTGAGGCGCTTGAACGGCTGCAGAGATCACTGCGCGATGAGTCAGTAGAAGTCTCCCCCGCTGACGCAGTCCTCAACTTCGCCGTCCCTGAAGACCTCGCTGGGCCGGAAGCCCAAACCCTCTTCCTCGGTGAGGTCGAAGCCTCCGACTTTCGGGCGGCGGTGGCGACGATCGCGGTTGATCTCCGCTTCGAGTACATGACTAGGCGGGTCGCGGGCCATCCTCTGCGGGATGCGCTGGTCCGCTTCGCCTGTATCTGCGAGAAGGACAGAGAGTCGGACCATGTCTCATCTTTCTTCTCGGAGCACATGCGGCCTCCGGAGGAGCGGACCTGCTTTATCGGCGTCGAGTACCTGCGGGTGAGCGAGGTGATCGAGCTCCTCGGACTGCGCCTACTCCCAGTTGACCACCCGGACGTTCCGGAACGCTCCGGCTTCTTCAGCCTCGGAGCGCAAGTAGGCGCCGTCGCCGCGGTGCCGAGTGAAGGGACGCACCTGGGCCTAATGAAAGACCGCGCCGCGGCGGTCGCTGAACGAGAGCTGAGGGTCCTTCGGCTCAGCCTGCGAGGGAACCGTTACCTGAATCCCCACCAGTTGCGGTTTCGTCTGGCGGAGAACTACTCCTTTGGTGGACCGGCGGCGGCCGGCTTCGAGACTTCCGAGTCGGCGCGCTGGGAGCTCACTCTCGATGAGGAGCTGATTGAGCTGGCGAAGGACCAGCCGCTCAAGGTCCTCGCTGTGCCTCCCGAGAACGATCTGCGGGAATGCGCGTCCCGTGCGATGGGGTGGATCGAGGACGCGATGATCGAGGGAGATCGTTTGAAGTCGCTGCTCTATCTCTTCTTTGCCCTTGAGGCGATGCTCGGGGTTAAATCCGAGAACGAGAAGGGACTTGGACTGGCATTTCGACGCGCCCTTCTGAGCTTTGCCACGAAAGAACATTTTGCCGATCCCGACCGGGCCTATCGGCTCTACGGCGAGGTGCGGTCGGCGGCGGTTCACGGCGGCGCGACCCCGCACGTCTCGAAGAAGACCCAGCAGGTCCTTCTCTGGGATGTTCGCGAAGCGCTCATCGAGTACATGGAGCTGGCGGAGCAACACAACTTCCTGACCCGGAAGGCGCTTCTCCGCCATCTGCGACAGCTCCCCGATCGAAAGAAGCTCGCGCATTGGCTGCTCGAGCGCGACCCGAAGAGCTGGCGGACATACCTGGAGAAGATTGAGGTGCTCTAAATCGCTTCATCGTGATTACTGTTTGAGCCGTGGAGCTAACTCTCGGCGACGGCACGAGGACGTGGGCGCGCCTCGATCCCGAGGCAGTCCATGGCAGGGGCACTGTCGCTCCTCGCCTCGCGTTCCAGTTCAAGGGGCGCTCCGCCCGCGAAAAGATGGACGTGCAGATCCACTTCATGCACGGCGAGCTCATGGTCGGGGAAGAGCGTCTCGGCCAGGGAACCCTCACTGGCGCTCACCTGGCGCCGACCGGGTACCAGCTCGAACTCGAGATCCCCGTGTCGAGGGCTGCCCTCGAGTACATCGATCAGGCTCTAACGGGCAGCGCTATCGACGTCGCCCTGCGTCTCTCCGGCTGGCTGCGGGCTCGCGATCTAAACGACGACAACCCGAGTTACGTCAGCCAACCCCAAGCGGGCGAGTGGATATTTGAGAATTTCGGTCAGGCCAGGGATACGCGGCTGCACTTCCAAATCCCTCGCAGCGAGTGGTTCTCGAAAGCGCTGGAACCGATCGGAACGGTGGAGTACATTTGCACGGAGATTGCTGTCCCAAGGGCCGATAGCGATTTGCGCCAGGCGGCAAATCACTTGAAGGACGCCGAGCGGTCTCTGCGTGAGGGGCATGACTCCCAGGTCTTTCTGTTCTGCCGCGGCGCCCTGGAATCCCTTCCCGGTGCTCCGCAGAGGGTGTTCGACAACTTGGAATCAGAGCAAGAGAGGAAGCGGCTCGACGCCTTGATGCTGGCGGCTGGCAACTACCTTCACCTCGGCCGCCACACTGCGAAAGATGGACCGCGCGAGGGAGAGTTCGCCGTCGACCACGCCGACGCCGCCTTTGCTTTGAACCTCGCAAAGCTCCTCTTGGCCCAAACTGCGCGAGTTCTCGCACGGCCCTCTCGCTAAAGGAGCCGCCGTAGTGGTGAATCTCAAGCCCAGCAGGCTGATCCGATCGCTCCCGTCGACCACGAGCCTGATCGGCCGACAGTCGTTTCAGGCGTTCTCGAGTGCGCATCGACACGTCAGTCGTCGGATTCGTCAGAGCCTTGGCATGTCCGCAGGGATCACCGCGCCTCCCGGTGAGGATCTGAGACAGAACCTTCTACGCCTCGGTCCTGACGGGGAACGGGCCGAGCGCTTTCTTTGCGAGGCCGCTCGGCAACTAACGCGGAGGGGAGAGATGCAGGGGGAGGTTGTCGCCTATCTCTTGCGGGAGGCCTTGGGAGCACTGCTCAAACTCGGCGGCGAGAAGCCCTTCGATCTGAAGCAGAGTGCGCAGCGCGTCGTCACCGCGTCGAAATTGCCCGAGGAGGACGGCGGATCTCGGAGCGACCTGGAGCGGGTCATCGGTGAACTTGAGCGGGCCTTGGGAAACCCCAACGAGGCTCGTCTCGAAGACGCCGTCAGGATCATCAGCAGGCGAAAGCCACTACGAGGTGACGCCGATCTCCTTGATGCCTATCTGGATCGACTGGAGGAGGCCAACAACGGACTTCACGACCGGATCGGCCGCGAGCGCGCCGTCCACCTCTATGAGGGGACGATCGAAGTGGTCAGTTCGCTCTTCGGGCCGCTCGTCTCGCGACTCGCGAGCATCGATGCATTCCTGGCGATTGGCTCCCCTTCGGCCGAGGACGCGAGGCGCCTGCTCTCGCAGGTGGGCGACGATCGTCACCTTTTCTATTTCTTCGAAAAAGTGGAAGGCCCAGGCTGGTTCCGGGCTCTCCGTGAGAGCGCAATCCTCCATGTCCCCGCCGAGGGTGGTTGGCCGGCCGGCCCATACCTGCAGCGATTGCTTCCCGAGCACCCCGACCTCGTCCGGGAATGGCTGATCGAACGCGCCTCCGAAGACCTGAACACGAATCAGGCCTTCTTCCTACTGCGGATCGCGACGGGGCTGAAGGAAGGCGTTGCCGATCTCATTGCCGACCTGGCGCAAGGACACCTGGAATCGCCGCAGGTCGAGATCATGGTGGAGAACTACCTCAGGGACCTCCCGGACCGGGAAATCCGCGATGGTTGTTTGCAGCGCCTTGTTATCGAGTCCCTCAAGGGGACCCTTGGCGGGGATCGCCAAGCAGGTCACTTTCTCCTTGCCGCACGCATTCTGGAAGTCGCCGAAAGAGGCATCGCGATCGACCCTGACGGGTGGCTACCGGTCTTCGTCCACCGCCTTCGCGAACTCGCCGAAAATGAGTCGACGCTGCGCTTGCAGACGATCCGACCGCTCGCCGAGCTCCGCGTTGACTCCCATAGTCGCTCGGCATTGGAGTTGATGTGCGCGGCTGTCCGAGCGGCGGCGGTTGGCGCGTCGTCGGCCGGGATGTCAGATGAGGAGGTCAGCCTCTGGCTCGGCAAGCTGAACGAGCCGCTGCGAGAGAGGATTCTCGCCCGCTGGCTTCTTGAGCGGGAGAACCTCACGCTTGCTTCCCGGCTTCTACCGGAGTGGATCGCCTCAGAGGTACGTCCCGCCCCCGAGCAGCTCGACCTTTTACGTTGGGTTTTCGAGCAGGGAGGCTCCGCTTTCGCGGAGCAGGTCCGCGAGGCTCTCGGCCCCGCACCCGAACCCGAGGAGATCGTTGGGCTCCCCGCCGACGAGAAGCTCCCGGATCACCTTCGGCGCCCTCACAACTGGCTCGTTGCAGTCCCGGAATCTGAGCGCGGGCAGTGGGGGAAGGCGGATCTCCTTCTGACCGAACGCTTTGGTGCGGCGTCGGAGGACGGCGTTCTGATCCGCGTGGGGCAGGCGAGATTCGCGGGTGCCCAGAGCCCCATCTCCGTTGATGAGCTCGCGGCCTTATCGCCGCTCGAAGCAGCCGAACGGGTTGGCGCCTGGAAAGAACCTAAGGAACGTTCCTTCCTTGATCCCTCGGCGGAGGGATTGGCTAGTGCGATCAGCGATCTTGTCGAGAGGAACAAGGTGGCATGGTTGGATTCCGATCCCGGCCACATCATCGACGCCTTGGCAGCGCCCCGCTATATCGCCTCCTATTTCGGAGCCGTTGAAAAAGCACTCGACGACCTGGGTGAGGAGCGAGTGGGCCAGATCGTTAAGGCGGTAGCTGGAATCCAAGCCCGCCGGGAGACGGCCAGAAGCGAGGCAGCCGAGGATGCCGACGACTGGACCTACGCCGCCCACCTCGGCGTTCGCCTGATTGGCGCCTTGGCCAATCGCGGTCGGTTGGCGGACGATGAGTTCGAGCTAGCCTGGAAGACGGTCGCCGCGGCGGTGGGAGACAGAGGCCCAGCATCTGGGGTCGAGGGCGACGCTCTTACGAGGGCGATCAATCGACCTTGGAGCTCAGCGCTCGAGGTCGCCTTCAGTCTCGGTGGCATGAAGGACGGCGTCGATCGACGCCTCCTCGACTTGATCGACGACCTTCTACGGCTGCCCCGTCCGGACGGCGAACTGGCTAGGGCGATCATCGCCACCCGGCTGCCCTGGCTCCGTCACATCGACGCGGATTGGTTCTCCGACACCGAAGAAGACCTGATCGGTACCACGGCACCCGAAGGCCTCGGTGTCCTGACCTTCGCCATCTACCTTGAGTGGGGCCGACCCACCGCCGAACTTCTTCGGGACCAGCGCGACCGAATCATTGCTGCACTCAGCGGTGATACGGCCGAGTTCGCGCTGCGGCATGTTCTCCATGGCCTGTTCTGGGAATTGCCCAGCTATACCCCGGCCCACGTCCGCGAGCTCCTGGCTGACGACCCTGAGCTTTTCTCCGAAGCGGCGAGGTCGCTCGCCCTGGCGCTGACGGAAGATGATGAGGATTCATCCGGACCGCCCGCTGGTCCGGCACTCGCACTCTGGCGCGAGGCACTCGAGGCTGGCCTTCCTGCCGATGCGTATGCAGGCTGGGGCTCGTTCGCGTTCGCCGACAAGGTCTCCGATGATGACTGGCTTGAGCTGACGCTCCGTACCGCAGCTATCCCGTCCGTCAATCTCGCCGAGCCCGACCAGATCGCCGAGAGAGCCGAGAGGATGACCTCCGACGATCAGGTCCTCGAACTACTTGCGTTCCTTCTTGGCGCAGAGCCGAAAGCCTGGGAGCTCGAACCCATCGGCGAGGTCGGACTGCGCCTCCTGCGCAGCGCGACCGGCTCACCTTCGGTGCGGCGGGAGCTGCGTGAGCGTCTGCTCGAGCGCGGATTCAACGAGGCGACCGAGATCGACTGACGCAGCTCAGTGGGACGCCGAGGAGGCGGGGGAGAGGACGGGATGGGTCCCCAAATACGGTTGGACAGGTGAACCCGAAAGAACTGGTCGATCTGGTCCGCGGTGACGACGACGTGATTCCCTTCCTGGGCGCGGGGATGGCGCTGCGAGCGGGCGCTCCGAATGTCTGGGACCTTGCCGCCGGGCTTTCGGACACGGCGGGTGTCCCAGACGGCGAACTCGAGGCGGTGGTCCAGGCCGCCGAAGCGAAGATCGGGCTCGAAGACACCCGCCGTGCCGTCGCCGAGATCGTCGGCGGTAGGCCAATTCGGGCAGATTCGAGGCTGATGAAGCTGGTTCAGTGGCCAGCCCAGCGGATTTTCACTACGAACTACGACGACGCGATCGAGCTCGCTGCTAAGGAGGCCGGATTCGAGACAAGGACGGTGATAGTCGGAGACGCGGATGCGCTGACGATGGAGCCGGGGGTGGTCAAGGTCATTCATCTCCACGGCCACCATTCCAAACCTTCCTCGATCATCCTGCCAGGCCCCACCACGGACCGACTGGCTTCCGAAGAGGTGTTCCTGAATCAAGTCAGGGCGATGATGCAGCAGGGAACGATCCTCTATCTGGGCTTCAGTTTCGGCACCACCGAGGTCCATCTGCGTGGGATCGTCCGCTGGCTCAGGCAGATCAAGAATGCGAGGAGACATCTGCTAGTCCTCCCCGAGAGCGACCTGGCCGAACGCGAGGCCGACCTGGTCGAGCTCAGCAGCGTTCCGCAGGTCACTGTCGCCGGATATCCCGGTGATCGCGATCACGCGTTCATCGAGGCGCTCAGCAGTGTTCACGCGAGACTCTCCTTCGCCAATGGCAGGCACGCCGAGGTCATCAGTGCTCCCAAGCCGCCTGCTTACATCGATCCGGCGCTTGTGAAAGAAGAGGAGGGCGAGGACCTAGAGGATCTGCAGGGAAAAGTCATCGGCGCCGAGGGAGGGTGGGGCGAGCCATTCGCCGGGCTCAGGGATCTGGCTGCTGTCGCCCCTGTGGTGCTCTCCGGCCAACCTGGCATGGGCAAGACCGAGGCGCTCAGGCGGCTCGCCCGGACCTATGAGCACTGGGAGGCGCTGGTCGTCTCGGCGATCGATCTCGCTCAGGCCCTGCGTGGTCATGGCTCGGATGAGCATCGACTGAACGCACTATCGAAGGCGATCGCACTGGGGCTCGCAGGTCGAGATGGGGTCGTCCGCCCCGACTACGACGCGCTTGCACGTAATTCATACCTCCTTCTACTGGACGACTTCGATCAAGTAGGAGTTGACGAGCGTCAGGTAGTGGCGGCGGCGGTGCTGCTCGCCGGTGAACGATGGCCACAACACCGATGGATCGTCGCGGGTAGACCCTGTCTCGAGCTCGCGAACTTCTCCAACGCAGGATTCGCGCGTTACCGCATCCTCCCGAGCGAGAGTTGGGGCCATGCGTATCTGCGGAAGCGTGGGGTCGCGGAGCCCGACATAGACCGGATGACCAACCAGCAGGCAGGTTTCGGTGCCGTCATGGGCATCCCGCTGTTTGCCGCCACGGCCGCCGATCGTCTACTGGGCGAGGGGCCGCCGTTCGAGACGCCACTCGACTTGCTCGTGGATGCCCAACGCGAGGCGGCCGGAAAAGAGGCACGCCGTCATGGGCGATCCGCGGCCGAGTGGTGGACCTGGCTGCGCAGACTCGCGGTTGGCCTGGAGGTTCGATCCCGGACCGAGGCAACGACCGCCGAGCTCGCCGCCGTTCCGGGGCGGGGCGGATTCGAAACCGAGAGGCTGCGCGAGGAACTCGTCCGGGCGAGCCTGCTCATTGAGCTGCCGGATCGGGCCGCGTTCCCGCGCCGTACGTTGCAGGAGGCACTGTGCGCACACGCTGTGCTGGCAACCGAGAATGCACTTGAGAGTGTTGCCCGGGTTGCGGTCGCCGAGGTAGCTGGCGAACGTCATCTCAGATCCGACATGGAGTTCACCCTCGACCTTGTATTCGAATCGGCGTCCCGCGAGTCCCGTGACCGCCTCCGCGAGATCGACGAGCAGCGGTGGGCACTCACCGTCATCGCCAGGGGCACGAGAGATGATGCGGAGGAGGCGCTCGACATCTTGATCGAGGACGCCGAGCGCCGATGCCGCGCGGTCAGCGTATTCGCCGCCGGACTTCGCTCGCCGCTGCAGGCGGTGCGCCTCATTGCCAGGTCCTGGCCGGAGCTTGTATCAGCGCGCCGTGAGCGACTACTGCAGATGATCCAAGCCGCTGAGGCCCACTCTCGCTTCAACGGGCTCTGGATCCTCGCCGCCCAGGAGTCCGACGAGGACCCGAGTTGGCTGCCCCCGATGATCGAAGACGAGGAAAGGCGGATTGCGCAGTTGGCCGCAGAGACCGCTGCTGCTTGGGGGGTCCGAGATGCACTACCGCACCTTGAAGCGGTGATCGTGCGTCGGGGGCCGGTCCATGAGTGCAAACGTCTCCTACGCGTCGCCCTCCAACTCGCCGAGGGGCGAGAGGAGAAGCTCCGGATCATTGCCTCGCTGCTCAACGACGGTCAGCTCATTGGTGAGAGTGCCCAGGAGATTGCCGCCGTCCTCGATCTGGACGGGTACTTGGAGCTCCTCGGCCGCCGGACCCACGACTCGCGGATTTCGGAGTGGCTCCTGGATGGTGCGCTCCAGATCGCCGGTGCCGGGGATTGGACCGGCAAGCGGGTCGAAGAGTTGGTGGAAGGGGTCGTCGCCCGCGATGGTGACCCGCAGATCGCCTCCGATGCACGGCTCGTGAACGTCGTGGAATCGCACCTCGAGCCAGCACTCGCAGCGGCACGGCGAGTGCTCTACCACCGCCCCCCGGTTTTCAGAGGCCTGGCGATGTTTGCGACAGTGCCGGCCGAGAGACTGGAGGGAGAGGAGAACGCCGCGATCATCGAGGGCGCCAGGAAGGCACTCGACCCCGAGGAGCTGGCGGGGTGGCGCCGCAACGTGCCTCACGATCACCGGAGCACCGTGCTCGTCCGGCTGGAGAACCCCGCCGCCGACCCCGTGGATGTGTTGGAACCCGACATGCACTGGCGGGTCGACCAGATGAGCGAGGGTCAGCGAAAGAGGCTTCGCAAACTGGCCGTCGCGAATCTGCCACCCGTCGACGGCGAGATCGACTGCGAACGCTTTGGGTGGTCGCGGACGGATGAACTGTGGGTGGGCGCGCTCAATGCCGCAGCGCAACTTGACTTACCTATGGAGCCGGGGCGTTGGATGCAGATCCTCCGTAGCCCCGAGATCCTCGATACGGCGCAGGCCCTTTTCGATTGGCTTCGTCGTCGATACGACCCAGGATGTGACCCCGCGATCGAGGCCTACATCGCCGAGGCCAAGGATTGCCATGTCCTCTCGATGGTGATTGTCGTCCTCCCCCAGACCGCCACCGCCCTCCGGGAGTCGATTGCCCGACGACTCGACGAGATGACGATTGACGATGGTTGGTGGTCGAACGCTGTCGGTCTTCTCGCTGAGGGTGATGGGCCGGGGCTCCTGCAGCGTCTGCGGGACGGCCCGAGGACGCCGGAGCAGCAAGAGGCGCTGCGCTCAATGCTGGCGAAATCGGGTGATGTTTACGCCCAGCTCGAATCACTAACCGCGATGGTTGAGAGGGTTCGTGGTGACGAGATGATCGGCGAACCGCCCCACTGGACTGAGCCGATCGATGATCGGGCCGTGCTCGACGCATTGGGCGAGCTGTTGGACGCCCTCGGATGCGAGCGTAAGGGTTCGGGCTGGTGGGACTTCGCTCTCGGCAAGCTCGTAGCTTCGCCTGATCCGCATGCACTGGAGGTTCTGGACGGCGTTATCGACGCCACGGGTGTCGAACTTGATTTCGCTCGACTGACGCTTGCCCGCCGATTAGCCGCCGCGATCGTTCTCGCCCGCCTTCCGGCCGACATCGCAAAAGCATCGATGGTCTTCGAAGAAGACGCAGGTCGATGAGTCGGAATGCCGTCCCCGCGTTGCGACGGAAAGGAGTCGGAATTGATCCGTAATCGGCGTATATCGGCGGTAATCCGCGAAACTCAGGCACAAGTGCCTGAGTTTGGGCGAGAAATCGAGGCCGGTTAATTGTGATGTGGCCCGTCACACGTTCCCACGTGCAGGGACTTCCTCCGATGGAGCTAGGCGGATTCGAACCGCCGACCTCCTGGGTGCGATTTACGCGGCTGGTTACTCGGCCTCCGCTTGAATCCCGCATGGCAAGCGGCTTTGCGCC
>Ga0209152_10000242_pt1 | contig 27824 bp, 20 predicted proteins | sample GraSoiAngelo_107_FD_185873 | JGI IMG/M metagenome (GOLD analysis project Ga0209152, IMG submission 185873) | Grasslands soil microbial communities from the Angelo Coastal Reserve, California, USA - 14_0903_09_30cm (SPAdes) (version 2) | ecosystem: Environmental > Terrestrial > Soil > Grasslands...
CATCTATCAGAGAGCCAGCCCGAGCGTCCTAGACGATGCGATCGTTCTAGTCATATGCATTCTCGCCGGAGCGGCGCTGATGGAACTCGGAAGAGCAATCCTCGGCTACTTTCTAGCAATCCCCCTAGGAATGGCTTTGGTCTTCTTCCTCACAACCCTCCCAGCACTGGACGGGACTATCGGCCCTCCAGGCGACCAGTTACTGATCACTCTCTGGCTCTCAATAATCATCAAGATGATCTTTCCAGTACAATTCCTCGTATTCCTCTTCGGCTCCGTAATCGGCTCAATCATCGGCGAATACTACCTCTAACCAATACTTCCTCAACACAAGTACAACCTGCCAGGCCCTTCAGCCCCAAAGCACTCAATCGGCACGGCCACGGTTCTCAACCGGTCGCGGGCAGCGCGGACTTGGCGATTACTAAGCATCATATCAGATTGGTCGGGATAGGCTATCTCTACAACATCTAGTTCTGAAAAGAATTGAAAAACACAAAGTCCCTCATTACTCGGCCAGCAGCCGCAGGAGCATATCTTCTCATAGTCATCATAATGCTCCTATCACTCTCCCCCGCAACTCTCTCGACAGTCAACAAGGCCCATGCCCAGACCAGAATTCTTTCGAACGATCCCGTCGGCGTTTTTCAGGGAACAGGATCCGCTGCCGTCTACTATCCTGGCACCGGAGGAATAAACAGCACGAGCTTCGCATCCTCCTCATACTACTCCCTCGCCGGACAAAACACCACTTACACCTATACAGTCTCCAACATCCCCAGCGGCAACTTCTCTCTCCGGATCCCGCTCGGACAAGCGGTTCTCAACATAACAACACCCACGTCAACAGCTCTCAGTTCAACCGACTACACAATCACACCTCTCCCAACAGCTAACCTCATCAACATTCCCAACTCGACAGGCACCCGCTACATGATCGGAGGAACCTACAATTTCTACACAACATCGATAAACGGAGTCTCAGGAATCTATGCCCAAGACGCAACCTCACTCCACATTCTCAACTTCACCAACCCCCTCGACCCTGGCCAGAGAGTAGACCTCGTCGAGATTAGCATCGACCCGTTCAGGAACGCCCTTGCCAACGCTAGCTCAACAATCAGCCTCTGGTCCAACAACGGAACGATGCTCAACAGCTGGACCGGACTTTCCGACAACACAGGATTCTACCGCGCCCATAACATACCACTACCACTCTTCAATGGAGGATACACCCTCCAAGCAACAAGCAACTCCAGCGCAAACGCCGGAATCCGCACCAGACAATTCTCCATACTCATAGCTCACACATGCTGCGATACCCTCACCACAACCATCACGATCATTGCCGTAGTCGCGGCGGCAATCGGACTCACACTCTTCTATCTCACAAGAAAAAGAAGGACGAGAGCCTTGTCCAAGAAGCCTCCAACCTCCCGCTCGATAAGAAGAAACAAGGGAGAAGCTCCCAAGAAGTCGCGGTGAACAGTTCTATCTCCCAACTATCAACGGGAATTCCGAGATGCTACGCGGTGACCCGGCTCGTGCCTCCTAACCTCGACCCTCGTTGAGAGCGCGTCACGGAACGATTTCAAAACCTTCTCGGAACTCTCCCTCGTGGAAAACTCGAACTTGTCATCCCTCGTCAACATCATAATGCCAACCGAGTAAGGAGTGCTGATCAGCTCAACCCTGACCACTTCCCCATAGTCAACGAAGAAATTGTTCTTGTCCGCCCGCAGAACATCGGCCGCACTCATATCCCTCGCACCCTGTTCCATCTTCCTCTTCTTCCTCGACTCTGACGGACTCCTCAGTAATCCTTCAAACCCAGCGCCCCACTTTCCAATAATACTCGTAGCCGGAAGACTACCCATCCCCCTCTTCCCAACATGCGCCACAATGATCCGAGTCTCAGTGAAGAAGAGCTTCAACACCTCCGAACCCGCCCTAATATTCGCCGTGACTTGAATAGAACCCAACACATGTTCAGAAGAACTGCCGGGAACACTCAAGCCGACACCAACTGACCAAGACCCGTTTCCAGATCAATCAGATAAGCAATTGCGCGCTTGACAATCACGAAGAATCGGCCACACTAACTCCCAGACAAGGGAGCCATAGAGGTTCCACAAAAACAGGAACCTGCATCACCTCCGAAAACGTCTATCGAATGGCGAGCTTCAGAGCATTAGATACGAGTATGGTCATTCTTACCTGCTTCATTTTTCCCACCTCGACTTTCCCCCGTGCATACGCATGACAAGCACAGAGAGGACTTGGCCGCCCAAGCAGAATTTGCTCAAATTTCCTTGAAAGCTCGGATAAGCTTTTATTCGTAATAATTGGGATCCCGTTTGAAGAGTCTTGATTCTCAAGGCTCCAACCATCACTCTGATAGTTTGTCTCAGCATTCTCGCTTCTTTTCCAGTAACGCTTAGCGTCCCGATTGCTCACGGGGCAGTCCAGAACGGACCTACAAATTGGTCGCCGTTCGGGCCACAAGAGACGAAGATGATCATCACCGTCTACGGCGACTTCCAATCAATGTTCAATGCATTCACGCAGGGCCAGGTCGATATTACTGACTGGCCCATTCTGCCTGCCAACAGGGGGTCTGGAAGCTCAGCTGCCTATTGCGACAGCGCCTTCAACCCAGACTACTTCTGCACCACACCTACCGGTGCGCTTAACATCTTCGACCTACAGATCAATCATTATCCATCTTTTCTTGGCCTACCATTGCAGGCCGCTAGAACGCCGCAGGCTCCCACTGTTCTGCTCCCACCTACAACCGGAACTAGCACGTGCAGCGTAGGTTTCGGCCAGCTCACGATACGACTGGTGAACCAAGAGGATCAGAATGCGACAATTCTTGACTCTCTCAACAGGATGACGATTGCCAATCAGCCGACCAGTCAACCTTCATCGACGGTAACGGATGCGGGTGGCTCGAGTCCTACCGGGACCTACGTCTTCCCATGTATTCTGGCCGGCACCTACAAGATCTCATCGAGCATTTATGGATCAGACGCCCCATGTTCAACAACAGGTCCAACCTCTTGCCTGTTAATCGGAAGCGGTCAGTCTATCTCTGCGACATTTCTTGTCGACTGGAAAAGTCCCAGCGCAAAACAGCCTACACAGGCTGGAATCTATGTTCCCCGAGCCCTAGCACATCTTCTCGACAAGCCGGCCTTCGTAAACGGACTTTTTGGTGCAAGCGCAACCTACGACGATGAGATGGTGACCGGAGGCATGGGAGTTCCTAATCTGTTCTCTCTTACGGCCGAGTGTTCAGACCACCAATGGTTCAACCCTTGTAACCCAATCTCCGCCTACAACCTGGTCTCGGACAATATTGCAAGCGGGTCCGAATGGTGGACAGCCTTTGGAGCCAAGATAGGAGTTGGCCCCGGGTACTCGGGCGCCACAGATTTAAGGGCGGCTTGTGACGACTTCGTCAAGGCGGGCTTCACTGTCGTAAACGGCGCCAATTCTACAGATTGTGGCGATGTGGGCTTAGCATCTCTTGGGACCATTGCTCCTTCAAATTATCCTCACCTAAGCAACAATGGCAAGAACATCGTCCTCTTCATTAGAACAATTCTTGGTCGAAAACAGTTCGGAACAATTCTCGGAGACACTCTCGATTTTCTCTTCGGGACACCATCCAACGCAGGGGGCGGCACGGTAAGTTTTGGCCGGCCCCCCATGCCCTTCGTTCAATACTATACGATCAACCAGCTCATCTACAGCTCGTGCTTCTTTGATCCGACTTGTTGGAATCTCTACACAGGGGGCTTCGTGTTTGGAACGACACCTGACGAACTGTACTATCTCTTCCAAAGTTCATTCGCGTCAAACGTCTGCGGAGGACAGTTCCAACAATCTCCGGACAACTACGTTTCTTACTGTGACCCCGAATTCGACACTTGGGTCACCAATGGCGAGTTCTCCACCACTCTGTCACAATCAATTCCGTTCTTTGCGCGAGCCGCCGCGACAGGGGCCACGGACGGGCTTAACGTCCCGGTCTTTACTGATGTAAACCAGATTGCCGTGTCGAATGGCTGGAACTTCCAGCAGTGCACAGGCTCACCATGTGTCAATACTCAGTCGAGCATCGTTAACACACTCGGGGGAGGGGCCTTTGCCGGTGCAGCCTACTGGACTCTGCTCAACGCCCACCAAGTTCCAGGCTACAACCCATGCAGCGTCTCCAACCCCCCGAGCAACTGTGGACAATACGCTCCCGGCGGAGGAGATCCTTCACTCATACGAAGAGGGTTCTCGCAGACCGTACTCAACCTCAGCCCATTTACCGCCACCACCCCTTGGGAGAGTGAAATCGTTACTGAGATATTCGATTCCATGCTCCAGCTGAACCCACTGACGGGAGGCGGGAATGGTCAGCTGATCGACTGGCAGACTACAAGCCACAGCTCCAGCTACAACCCGAACGAGGTCTCCTGCAACCCGGCTAACGGCTGCGTGACTGGAACGACGACTCAGATCTGGCATTTGAGAAACGACCTATTCTTCCAGGACGGAATACCTGTCACAGCCAACGACGTGGCATACTCACTATTGGCCTACAGAGACGCGAACTCGGCGCTGTTCGGATATGCCCTCTCAACCGTTTCAAGCGCCGCAGGGCTCGACTGCAACTCAGGTCAAGCTTGTAAGACGCTTCAAGTGAAGCTCCAGCAACAGAGCCCCTTCTACGAATTAGACATCGGCACTGAGCCCATCATCCCGGAACATATCTGGGAACCCCTCTGCGGGCCAATAGTCAACAACAGCATTCCCTCCGGTCCCACCTCTCAGTGCGCCAACCTGAGCTTTGACCCGATGGCCCAAGGAATCATGATAGGCGACGGCCCATGGCAATGTGTCGTCCCAGCGGGCTTTCCCAACGCTGGCCATATTGGCGGTCCCTGCACCGAGGATGCGAACAACAACCTGGCTGGACAGAGTGTTGACATTGGAGGGAGAATTCTGTTGACCCGGAACGACGGGTTTGCCAGATGCTGCCCTGGTGATGTGACGAGCAGCCTCTACAAGATCAGCTACGCCGATAAGAACAATGACGGAGTCGTAAACATTCAGGACCTGGCTAGTGCGGCTTTCGTCTTCGGAAAACCAGACCCGTATTGGGTCAACTCCAACATCGCCCCAGGCACAACGGTTAACATTCAAGATCTAGCAACAGTGGCGTTCTACTTTGGACATGGGATAACATATCCCTATCTTCCATCACAACTAACCGGAGTAGATCCGCAAATCGACCCATTCTTCTGCCCAAACACAGGTTGCTGAGAAAAAATCGACGTCGAACTGATCTGCGGCAGGGTCGCTTAGTCCTAGCTCATCCATCCTTCAGATGAGAGACACGTCTGATTTTGAAATCAAGACGATCGTTTGGATAAAGGACCTCTTTCTCGAAAAAATAACCTCAGCCCCGCTGCCTCCTGGCGCGCAATCCATATAGCCAATCTTGACCCGGCACGCTTCCAGAATCGTGCCTCGGTGGCTCAGCCTGGTAGACCCTGACAATCAGGGAAGCCATTAGCGTCGCCTTGGTAAGGCGAAGGTCGCGGGTTCAATTCCCGCCCGAGGCTCCAAGCTTCTCCCTTGAGCCAACCACATTTGCTGAGGCGGATCAGATTCTGCACAGGCAAAATCGGCAAAAAACCAGCAGCCGTCATCTTCAAAGCTGATTCTTCTAGAAAGCCGATTAGTCGACCGATAAGCCTAAGACGATCAAAGATAGACGGGACAGGGTCAAGCAAGAAACAGTTGCCTGCGGCATTCTATGCGATTCCACAAGTTCTCATAATCGTCCTAGTAATAGGCTTGCAGCCTGCTCTGGCCGCAGTCCCTGTCTCCACCCCTCTTCCCAATCTCCACAATCCCATCATCTATCGTCCGGCCAGCATCTCAAACCCCGGCACACCTCCCTTCGCCCCAGCGGACATCTGGAAAGCCTACAACTACCTCCCACTATACTCAAAGGGAATAAAGGGGAATGGGACGAGAATAGCGATCATCGACGCCTACGGAGACCCCTCACTCTCCAGCGACATGTCTAGATTCAACAGTCTCACAAACCTACCATCAACCAGCATCAACATCTACTACCCAGATGGCGTGCCAAAACAGGGCGATACCAACTGGGCTCTGGAGACAGCGCTTGACACTGAATGGGCCCACGCCATCGCCCCTGCAGCAACCATCGACCTTGTCATCGGTCTTGACAATAGCCTCCAACACCTCTACAACGCGATCCAGTACGTCGTCAACAACCTACCTCAAGAAACAACCCTCTCCATGAGCTGGGGAGACTACGAATCGAACTATCCATCGACCGGCTTCTACACAATCGCCAACACCCACCAGCTATTCCTCGCAATAACCGGCCACGGCACAGCCGTCTTCGCGAGCAGTGGAGACCAAGGAGCCGTCGGCTGCTGCTTCATCCAATATCCAGCATCAGACCCACTAGTGATAGGTGTCGGCGGAACCAGCCTACACTTAGACGCGAACGCCTCATACTCGAACGAGCAGGCTTGGAGCGGCAGCACGGCAGGTAGCAGCATCATCTTCCCCAAGCCTGCCTGGCAACAGGCCCTCGGCGATGCTGGCTCGAGAGACTCTGTCGATGTCTCCTACGATGGAGACCCCAACACTGGAGTCCTGGTCGTCCAAGGAGGCATAGAATACCGGGTAGGCGGAACCAGCGTGGGCGCTCCCCAGTGGGCCGGTCTCATAGCCCTCGCCAGCCAGGCAAACTCGCAGACTTACGCGGCTATCAACGCGAAACTCTACACCCTAACATCCTATCACGATATTCTCACCGGCTCAGACGGCTACTTCTCCTCTGGATCAGGGTGGGACTATCCTACTGGACTTGGAACACCTGATGCCTACGCTACAGTCAGCGCACTTTCGCCCGGAATACCCCTCAACATTAATGAAACCGAAACCTTCCAGGGAGTCAACGTTACTACAAGTGCCAACCTCAATATCGCCCAGTCCACTGGGAAACTCTCAGGAACGGCTCTCGTCCTCGCTCGGAACAGCACTACTGGAGCAGTCTTGCTCAACAAGACCTACACCCTCACCAGCCTCCAACTTCAGAACAGAGCCGGAATCCTCTATGGCGCCTTCCTATTCACCATCCCCGCAACAAACTATCCATTATCATCAGACGTCCGGGTCACCGATAACAGTGGAACAGCCTCCGCGACGGTCACGGTCACACGGAGCCTCGATGTAAATGGCGACGGAATCGTGAACATCATAGACCTAGCGTTTGTCGCCAGCCTCTACGGGTCAGCACTGAATAGTTCCAATTATGCTGGCCGCGCCGATGCTGACGCGAACGGAACCATAAACATCCTCGACCTCGCATACGTAGCAGCCTTCTTCGATGCGCCTGACTATATCTAATCGGAACTTCATTCCTAAGAACAGATTCCACCTCCACACTTAGACTGCTGGAGTCACATGACGACCAACTCATGTAGAACTAGGCTGACAGCCCCAGTCTCCCCCCAAGATAGGCAACAACCGCTAGAGAAAACTGGAGATAGCATCTAGGCGAGAGTTTTCACACTACCGGTTTTCCGCTCATATCCGACGTTAGAAATCCAATTTCTCGGAAATGTACTGACGAATCAGTTCTTCGCCTTGAATCCGAAAGGTCGCCCAAAAACAGTTCATCTGGAGAGACCCGCTGGAAAAAGCGGAAGGCTAGTCGAGGTTTGCTATGCCAGAGCAGGAGTCCGTCTCTAACGCTTCAATATCTTGTCGACCCGGTCCTTCCAAGCGGGCCATTTACCCATCTCTTCCAGCGCGTACCTCTCGGCCTGCTCCTTGTTCATCCAGCGAGTCTGCATCGCAGAGGCAACCATGTCTTCATACAACTTCTCAAAAGGCAAAAGCTTCCCCTTCATATCGGTACAGTGAATGCAATACGGATTGTCGAGATTCTGAGCCCCATGCTCCTCTCGCGAAGCCACAGGACGACCACAACTCTCACATTGCATCGCAAGAGACATAGACTAACCCAAAAACAAGAATCACAGAAACACTAGATAACCATACTTGGACGCACCGACCCCCCAGAGCGGTAACAAAAGCGCACTCCTCTCTGCTAAACAATTAATAATCCGGCACCCTCAATCTTCAAAGAACGCTGGGGAATGCTTCTATTGCGTAGAAAGGGCCACGTGGCGCCTTTCACACTAGTAATACTCTTACTCCTATTCGGACGAAAGAGGACCGACCCGATAGAGGACACGAACAAAGACGAGCCCATTAACAGAGAACCTTTCCCCGTACCTGACATTCTCAAGAAAACGATAACCAGCACCGACGTCTCTAGGTCTCGAGATAGACTTCGTCTAGCAAGTCTGGAAAGAGACATAATCGGAGACGCTCTCACAAAAATCTATGAGGCAGAGACTAGAGGACAGATCAGCGACAGCGAAAAAAACCAGCTCCTGCAACGATACAAGACAGACCTCAAGCGAGTAGACGGAGAAATAGACACTCACAAGAGGACAGTAGATCTCTACGAACTAGAATCGGCCAAGGAAGACCTTCTCAAGAGTTTCCAAGAAAAAATGCTCGAAATAGACCTGAAGATAAGCCAGATTAGACCGGGCATAATCGCAACATCCCAAGCAATCCCCCCCAAAGCATCCGAGCCTCCCAAGACCGAGACAAGCCCAACTACGCCGGCTGCAAACCCTCCGAAAGAACGACCCCTCAAGGAGAAGCCTAAGAACAAAGCTGAAGAGCGGCTAGAGACCATTCGCGAGGAAGTACTCAAGGCAATGGAACGCCTCGAACAGATCGAGACAGAAGGCTGAGCAACAACCTGTCCTGGACAGACAAGGCTCGGATAAGCGCCGCCGCCCAAGCAGTAAGAGAAATCAGGGACAACACAACAATCGGACTAGGAAGCGGCAACACCATCCTACGAGCCCTCGAACTTGCCTCAGAACGAGTCAAAAAAGAGAACCTCAGGATCACCTTCATCCCAACCTCCTATCAGACAGAATTAGCCGCAAAGAAACTAGGTCTCAAAACATCAAACCTCGAAGAAGACACAGAACCCGACTTAGCATTGGACGGAGCAGACCAGATACAATGGCGAACCCTCGACATGGTGAAAGGCGGAGGAGCAGCGCTCCTACGAGAAAAGATCGTAGATTCAACCTCGAAGAAACTGGTCATCATAGTTGACGAGAAGAAACTGGCTAAGACCCTGGGGGGACCCCAGCCGATACCCGTCGAGATAGTTCCCTTCGGCTATTCGTCAACGGTCGCAAAAATCAGAAAAATCTCCGAAAAAGCCGTCCTAAGAGAAGCCGCGGGCAAAGCCGGACCTGTGATAACAGACAACGGAAACCTCATCGCCGACGTGTTCTTTCGAAGCCTACGCCGACCAGAAATTGTCCACGAGAAACTAAAGAATATCCCCGGCGTCATCGAAACTGGTCTCTTCCTACAAATGTGCGATGTCGCCTACGTGGGAAGAAAAGACGGCCGAGTCGATATTCTCCGCCGAAGCTAACGCATCAAGAGCCGGATAATTGTCGTCATATTTCACACAAAGTGCCGGGGGCGGGGCTCTCGAAAGAGGTCTTCTATCGAACCCGCGACCTCCGGATCTCTCAAACCAGATTATGAGTCCGGCGCTTTGGCTCCCCTTTCGGGGTCTGACCAAACTGAGCCACCCCGGCAAAACGGCCCGCGCAGGGTCTACTGCTAAAAAGCATTGGCCCAAGAAAGATTAAACGGAAACGAAACTAGACGAGGAAGTAGAAAAGGCCCCTAGCTTGTCCAGCCACAAATTTCTCACACTAGACGACGTGGAGACAAGCAACAAGAGGATTTTCCTAAGAGTAGACATCAACGTTCCTCTGGACCCATCCACGCATCTGATCCTGGACGACACAAGGATCAAAGCAGTCTCGGAGACGCTCGCCAGACTGGAAGACGCAAGGGTCGTCCTTGGGTCCCACCAGAGCAGGCCAGGAAAAGATGACTTCACGAATATGGAACCCCACGCGAAAGCGCTAGCAGATTGTTGCAACCAGGAAGTAATGTTCGTAGAAGATGTCATGGGCCCCCACGCCCGCCAGAGAATAGCAAAGGTCGAACGAGGCCAAGTACTCGTCCTCGACAACCTAAGATTCTGCGCTGAAGAAAACATCGACGACAAACCCGAGAAGCTCCTAAAGACCCATTTCGTCAGACAGCTCTCACCACTCTTCGACCTCAACGTCAATGACGCGTTTGCAACTGCTCATCGATCGCAACCCAGCATTGTGGGACTAACTGATGCACTTCCAAGCGTAGCAGGACGATTAATGGAAAAAGAACTCAAAGCAGTCTCCGGACTACTCGTAGAGCCCCAACGGCCATGCGTCTACGTTCTCGGAGGCGCCAAAGTCGAAGACAAGATCCCGGTCATTGAACACATTCTGACCGGCGACAAAGCAGACAAGATCCTCTTAGGAGGAGTACCTGCAAAGCTGTTCCTCAAGGCAATGGACAAGAAAATCTCGGCAGACGACGAGAAAGACATGGCTGGACTTCAAACTCATATCAAGAAGGCAACATCACTGTCGATGAAGTATAAGGACAGGATCGAGGTCCCAGTTGACCTTGCATATGCAGATACTCGTGGAAAGAGAACTGACAGAGGCATAGATGTCCCTTTGAAAGAATCGGCCCTAGATATTGGAGCCACGACTATCGAAAAATATTCGAAAGCCTTGGAGGGAGCAGCCACTATTGTCGCTAACGGACCCCTCGGAGTGTTTGAGAGAGATGGGTTCGACCTCGGTACAAAACAGGTCCTAGAAGCCATGGCCAAGAGCAACGGCTACACAGTCATAGGAGGCGGACACCTGGTGGGTCTCGCCTCAATCCTTGGTATAGATGACAGATTCAAACACGTCAGCACGGCCGGCGGCGCGATGCTCTCACTACTCTCGGGCCAGAGCCTTCCGGGTGTGGACGCACTCGTCAGAGCCGCAGACAGAATGCGGAACCAGAAAAACAACTGAACCACCTGACTCAGTAGAACTTATCTTAGCCTCAACTCCACCCACCACGCGACAGCCCCGGTAGCTCAGTGGTGGAGCGACAGCCTTGTACCCCAAGTGAGAAAGCTGTAGGTCCCGGGTTCAATCCCCGGCCGGGGCTCCAAACACGATTCCGATTATCACAGGCTGATTCCTGACTCGAGACTCCATGCAAGCCTAATCCCGACGCGGAAGGAGATCCAAAATCAATTTTCCGCACGTCGTTTATTAGACGCGGAAACCTAGAAACCTGTCCCGGAAGAAGATCGAACCCATGGCACGAAGGTTCCTTAGACGACGAACAATCGTCATAGCTGCAATCATCGTCGCTCTCTCTGTTGGAATCGTCTTTGCAAGCATACCCTACCTTCCACATCCTCCTGCGCGAACAATCCAGACCCCGGTAACCCATACCATCAGAGGGGGAAGCGAAATGTATCCAGGAGTCTACTCTCTTACGCTACGAGGAGTTTCCAGCACTGACAATTTTGCAATAGGAGTTAACGTGACGAACGGAATGGCATCATTCTGCGTGATGCCAGAGTCCAGTTTCATTGCTTGGACTTTCAATAACTCGACCGGAGGAATCCCGTTTTCATTCGATAGCTGTATCCTCAACGTGCAGACAGCCCAGACGACGCTAAGATTTACTCCCACAAGCCAGGGCAACTGGGACGTCGTCGCTGTCAATACCAGCTCAGCGACGATAATAGTCGAGTACACTCCCGCTTCCTAGGCTGACCCTCGGAGTAGAGAGAAGACTGAGGAGACAAGAATGATCCCTGAAAACACTAGAAGAACATGCTGCAAGCCGGGAAGAAAGCCGCCTAACGATCCGTTCGCTGTCTGAACGCTCATGATAAGATTCGGGTTGCCAATAATGCTGAGCAGCTTATCGTACGGCACATCAGCAGTCATGAGCGCTAAGACCAGTGGGATGCTGGCGACGATGCTTGTGTTGATGATGGTAACTCTTACCGCGGAAGAGATTCCCCTCTTTGAGGCTGGCACCGAACCCATAACAGAACTAGCATTCGGACTGCGGAATAGGCCGATTCCAAATCCTACAAGCACCAGGCCTACCACGATCTGAGAATAGGGAGTAGACTGATCGAATCTTGACAAGGCGAAAAACCCTCCGGCTGCCGTTATGAGACCGAGAGTGCTGAGACCCCTCGCCCCCCATTTATCTGAGAGAGTACCACTTATTGGTCCAATGAAGATCAGAGTAGCGTCAAGAGGGATTAGAAATATTCCCGCGTGTAGCGGATCGTATCCTCTTACGAGCTGGAAATAGAGAGTCATAATAAAGGCAAGTCCTGCAAACGCGAGACCGCTGAGCAGATTGGCAATGTTTCCAGCGGTGAATACGCGGATTCTGAACAGGGAGAGATCGAGAACTGGAAACTTGGTTCGACGCTCGACAAGAAAGAAGAAGACCATGAGGACTCCACTCGACGCGACGAGAACTAGGTTCAGAGTATCTGTTAGACTACCGATGGTTAGGCCGAGCAGTAGAAGAGTGATCGAACTCGAAAAACTGGCCGCGCCAAGCAGATCGAACTTTTCTCCCCGCATCGGCTGAGAAATCTCTTTCAGTCTCCGACGCGACCAGTATGTTCCGAAGATTCCGATCGGAACGTTAACCAGGAAAATAGACCGCCAGGTGAAAAACTGGATGAGAATACCGCTAAGAGTATAGCCAGTAATTGTCCCAGCGTTAATCGCGACCTGGTTTATCCCGATCCCCTTTCCCAGCCCTTCACCAGCGAAGGCATCCGTGACAATAGCGACGCTATTGACGAAGAGAAGCGCGGCACCAACGCCCTGAACAAGCCGGAAACCCAACAGCTCCTCCGCGGTCATGGAGACACCGGAGAGGAATGAGCCGATGGTGAATATGGCGAAGCCCAAATTGTACAACCGGACCCGGCCATACAGGTCAGCTATCCTTCCGATCCCTACCAGAAGGACAGTTATCATGAGTCGGTAGACGGTGATGAACCAGACCCCGACAACCAGGTTCGTGTTCAGCGCAAACACCACCTGGGGAAGACCCACGACAAGAATGCTCGAGTCCAGCGTGGCCATGAAAATGCCGACTGTAGTAACGGTGAGAACGACCCACTTGTACTCCAAAGACAAACCGCCAACCTAGCAGGCGTCTCCGAGCCTCCGCCCATCGAGGTATAAAACGCCCCACGAGAAATAAGGCCGCGACATCCCGATTTACGACGATATGCTGAGACTCGCCCAGAACAAGCCCCAATCAGCAGTCCGGAAGCGGGTTTCATATGATGCCCAGTTCACGCTTGCATGATCCCAGCAGTACGCCATCTGAAAAATGCTGATTCGGCTGTTCTGCGCGACAAACCGGAAATCTCGCCCGGAAACGTTTCGGACCGGAAATGGCCTCTTCCTAAAATTTTGAAAATAAAAAATTCTCGCGACGCAAAACAGCTGTTCCGAAGTAGCTCTCTGGAAATCGCTCCATCCCTAGGGACATGCTAGATCTCCAGAAACCCTTTACAATCTATCGAATTCTCTCTGTGAAAAATCGTCGAGAGCGCGCACGAATCGCAAATCTGGGGATAGGATTTTGTGCCCGGTCTTTTTCACGCGCATCCTTGGGGCAATAATCCGATCTTGAAGGTCGGGGTTCAAGCCGATTCTGCGTTCAAAATTAGAATCCTCGCCGAAAAACATTCCAGCCGGCGAGACCCCTCTAGAAAGAGGGCCAACAATATGATTCTAGAGACGAGGGAGCGGTCTTTGTCCCAGAGCTACTCTGCTGTCTGGTTGACTTCCTTGATCGCACCCTCGAGAATATCGAGGCCAGAATCAACAAGGTCCCGGGTAATGATCAACGGAGGCGCGATACGCAGCGTCGAATGGCCCGCGGTAATAATCGCCAGTCCCCTCCGGAACGATTTCATCATGATCTCGTGCGCCTCCTTGTCAGCATAATCTTTCGTCTTCGGATCCTTAACGATCTCCGCCCCAATCATCAGGCCCTTCCCCCGGACATCCCCGATGATCGGATACTTCTCCTGCATCTCCCGCAGCCGCTTCATCATATAGTTCCCCTGCTTGGTAGCATTCTCTAACAGATGCTCATCTCGAATAATCCCGATCACCTGCAACGCCGCCGCGCACGAGACCGGATTTCCCCCAAACGTGTTAGCATGCGATCCCCCATCCCAGTCCATCAACTCCGACTTCGACACAGTCGCTCCGATTGGCATTCCTGACGCCAGAGCTTTAGACGTGCAGACAACATCTGGCTCAACACCCCAGTGCTCAATCCCAAACCATCGCCCCGTCCGTCCCATCCCTGATTGGACCTCATCATCCACCATCAAGATCCCATTCTTGTCAAGCATCTTCTTCAACCGCTGGAAATAATCGTCCGGTGGCACAACATAACCTCCCTCGCCCTGGATAGGCTCGACGAACATCGCTGCAACATCCTCTGGCGGCAGATACTTGTCAAGGACCTGTTCCTGGATAAAATCAACACAGTACATCCCACACTCCGGATAAGACAACTTGAACGGACAACGGTAACAGTCAGCGAAAGGGACATGTGTGTCCCCCGGAACCATGGGGAAGAAGTGTCTACGCTGGTACGGCTTACTAGCCGTCAGGCTGAGCGCTCCCAGAGTGCGTCCGTGGAAACCACCGATGAAAGAGAGAAACGCGTGCTTCCGCGTATGCCACTTTGCCAGCTTCATCGCAGCTTCGATCGCCTCTGTCCCGCTGTTGCTCAGAAACACTTTCTTCGCAAAATTCCCGGGAGTAATCTTGACAAGCTCTTCGGATATCTTGACAACCTTCTCGTAATAGAAATCGGTCCATGAATAATGGATGAGCTTCTCAGCCTGCTCTTTGATCGCTGAGACAACGCGTGGATGTGAATGACCGACCGCGAGACAAACGAGTCCCGAGTTGAAGTCGATGAACTCGTTGCCGTCAACATCTTTGACGATACTCCCGTGCCCACTCTCAGCGGCTAGTGGATAGAATCGGACTAAGGATTGGGAGATTACAGACTCGTCTTCCTTGACGAGTGCTCTGGCTTTAGGACCGGGTGGAGTTACTACTATTTTGGGATACTTGTCGGCGGGCAAAGAGATCGTCGACTGGCTCGGACGGTCTACTACTAATAATATTGCTCTGACAAATCAGATGCTTGTCGACTAGTGTCCGACGATAATCTCGATCATGGAGAGACTCGCGGTCGAGCCGTCTTCGCGCTTAACTTCCTCGGTCCCAATGTCGACTGAATGGATTCTGATGTTCTTCATGAACGCCCGTCTCAGCATATCCACAACCTCAACAGCCTTCGTGATAGACTGACCCCGTCCTCTCACCATGACATCAGCCACTCCCGTATTTAGAAGGGTCATGCATGCTACAACATAGTTCATGATAGGCTTCTTCCCGATTCGAACCATGTTAGTATCCTCCTCTCCATCCTCAAAGCCGTCCTCGATGCCCGCTGATGCTACAATGTCTGACAAGATAATGCCTGTACTGATCCCTACTCTAAGCCATCTACAAGATTAAGCTTGCCAGACCCTCGAAAGAAAGGAGGCAGAACTCTCTCATAATCCCTCACGATCCATCCCGCCATAATCCGTACGTCATATTTTTCCTACTCTCTCCAAATTAATACGGGTCTTTTAAGGGAAAACTGTCTCCACCTTGAACCCTCCGAGCCTGGTCGAGAAAAAGTGGCCTCAGTATCCCCAACAGTATTTCACATGCTCGAACGGCTCGTCGGCAAACGAGTCCTCGCAGTGATAAACCGAGACTTCGGCTACGAGGGTCGACTAGCTGTCGTCTCTCACGAGCCGCCGGGGATCTGGCTCATGGAGGCCGAAGCCGTTATCTTGCGTTCGACTGTTGTCAGTCCGATTCCACAGGTTGTAAATAGGGAATCAAAGGGAGAAACCTTCCTTCATCTCGACTCCGTTCAGAGGCTAGAGACTGTTCCGGAGGCAAAGGCTAACGCGAGAAGATAGAGTAGGCTGGCTCGATGGGCTCTTCATCGGCGCATCAAACGCCACGCTAGTGATTGATCCATCTACAACTCGGAGAATTCCGAAGACAGCCCGAGTGCTCGTCTCCCACGCACACGGTGACCACACTGGCGGTTTCAGATACAAGGGACTGAAACAGTCTACTCCGCAAACCAGAGATATCCATCGCGCTCTCCACGACCATAGAATCTCGAACTTTCGCGCACTGGACATCAACCATCACTTCGTGGTCGATGATATCCGGGTCAAGGCGCTTGACGCGGGGCACATGCTAGGCTCAGCCCAGTTCTTCATAGAGACTCCAAACAAGTCGATATTGTACACTGGCGACATCAACTGCATTGACACCCTTACGACAAAGGCCGCAGAACCAGAACATTGCGATATCCTCGTTATCGAAGCCACCTACGGGTCTCCACAATACCGTTTCCCAACGCGAGAAACTGTCTACGCCGAGATTGTGGAGTGGGTGGTAGACACGATAAAACAGGGACGAATACCATGCTTGCACGTCTATGCGGCGGGAAAAGCTCAAGAGGTTGTGCGACTGTTCAACATCTACACACGTCTGCCGGTAATTGTTAATCCGAGACTTGACGGTGTGAACGAGACCTATCATAGGAGCGGTGTGCCTCTTGATTGGTTCTCGTCTGACTCTAGAGATGGGAAGACGATTCTCGAGAAGGATCCCTGCGTCTATGTCACGACGCCTAGCGATCGGAGCCACATCGGACGCAGGTTCTCAAGAGCTTATGCAACCGGCTGGGCGCTCTCTCTCAATGGTAGGGTGACTGCTTTTCCGCTTAGTAGTCACGCGGATTTTGACCAGTTGATCTCTTTTGTTAAAGCATGCGACCCGGAACAGGTCTTTGTCTTCACGGGGTTTGCTGAGGATTTGCGGCGGGCGCTAGGTTCGAAGCTTGGGCTTGACGCTAGGGCCGTGCCTTCTTACTTGCAGAGGACGCTTGCTGAAGATTACTGATCTATCTGACGGGAAGCAGAAAGAAGAATAGTAGCGCGAAGGCAACTAGTCCTATTCCAGAGACTATCACTAGCTGCGGGCTGAGTTTTACGCCAGGAGTATCTTCTTCGAAGAACCGCAACAGTCCGGCGCTGGCTGCCGGCATGGGCGCCTCGTCACGTCTCCTCTTTTCTCGTTTCGTGCTCAACTTGGCTTGCCCTGGTCGACTGTTTCAATATCGCCGGTAATAAGGCTGGTGCGAACCCGGCTTCGACTCTGCAGACCTTCTGACGATGAGTAAGTCAAAATTTATCGGATGTGGATGTATGTGTAGGCCTCCTTGCTGGTCTCGAAGGCGTAGTGGACCTTCTGGTAGTCTCTCCTAAAATCCGACACGTCGCTCGCCACTTTGCGAGAGTCCTCTCCTTTGACTACTATTCTTGTCATGAGATCAGCTATCTCTTCCATCTCTGATTCTTTCATTCCTAGCCTTGTGACTTCTGAGACTCCGCATCTTATTCCTCCCGGTGCTTCGAAGTGTCTCCCGGCTTTGATGTCGTACGGTAGCAGGTTGCGATTCAGTATGATGTTTGCATCTTCAAGCTTCTTCTCGATAGTCTTCCCATCTCCAAACTTCGTAATGTCCGCGACGAGTAAGTGTGATCTTGTGAATCCTTTCTTCTCGCCCAGAACCTGGAATCCTCTCTCGTGGAGGGCTGCGGCAAGGGCTCGACTGTTCTTGACAATTTGACCCGCGTATTCTTTTCCGAACGCGAGCATCTCTGCGAACATCACCGCTTTTCCTGCAAGATGGTGGAGGTGGTGGTTGCTGACGTTGCCGGGGAAGGTCGACTTTTTGATCTTCTCTCCATTCTCAGGTTTTGACAGTATGAGTCCGCCTTGTGGTCCGGGAAGGGTCTTGTGAGTGCTCGCCGTCATCGCGTCTGCTCCTTCATGCAAGGGATCCTGAAATTGGGAGCCTGCTACGAGTCCCGCGACATGCGCTGCATCAAAGCAGATTCTGGTTTCATGTTCCTGAAATGTGTCGGCTAGTTGTTTGACGGGGTGGGGGAAGGGTAGGACTGAGCCTCCGAGCATTGCGAGTGTTGGCTTCTTTCCCTCCTCGGAGAGTTTCTGGATCTTCTTCTCTGTGGCGTCGATGTCGATGTTCATTTCTTCTGTGTCGAATGGGAAGTATTCTACTTGTAGGCCTCTTACGGAGCCGGCTGTGCCGCCGAATTCTTTCTTTCCCATGCTGATGTGACCTCCGGCGGGGATTGCTAGGGCGAACATGGTGTCTCCGGGCGTGGTGAATGTGGTGTAAGCGACTAGGTTGGCGCAGACTCCTGAGATGGGTCTGACGTCTGCGAAGTCTACTCTGAAGAGTTGTTTGGCGAGGTCTATGCAGATCTGTTCGACTTGGTCTATGTACTTGCAGCCGGCGTAGACTCGCTCTCCGGGCCATCCTTCAGCGTACCGGTTGCCAAAGTCGGAGAGTATGGCCTCTCGGACCGCGGGGCTGGGGATGTTCTCGCTCGCGATTAGAGGGAGGGAGCTAGCGAACCATTTCTGATGAGTCTCTAAGAGATCGAAAACTTTGTTGTAGGATTGTCGAGGCTCCATGATAGTCGCCGGTGTTAGGCTGGCATTGTATAACGTTTGGTGGTCAGAGGCTTTCTGGGTGTTTCTGGAACTGGTTCCACCACTGAGGGTTCTTGCTCGCGTACTCGACGAGCCTTGCTAGCAGTTCGAGGGTCCGTGAGTCTATGTAATGTTCAAGTCCCTCGGTATCTTTCTGGGCCCTTTTCTCATCCGCTCCAAGTAGTCTTAGAAAGTTGACGAGTAGGCCGTGGCGCTGTCTTATCCCGTCGGCCATGCTGCTGCCTTTCTCGGTTAGGACTATTCCTCCGTATTTTTCGTGGACTATGAATTGTTCTTCTCGGAGCTTGTTGAGCATCCCTGTGACTGTGGGTGGTGTTACGTGCAAGTTTTTTGCGATGTCTACGGGTTTTGCGTATCCCTTTTCATGGATTAGTTCGTAGATGACTTCGATGTAGTCCTCTTTTCTGGGTGTTTGGGCTCGGGGTGTGGGTTTGTGGGCGCGTGCCAGTTTGGCTAGCTGGCTTTTGCCGGGCGGGGTTTTTGGCATTCTTCTATGACGTGGATTGTCTGTCTGCCTTGTTTTTCTGTTTATGGTTGTTTTAGAGGTGGATGGGGACTCCGAGCGAGTCTCGGAGTTTTCTGAGTATGGGTTCTAGTGGTCCTGTTTCGAGGCTTATGGCGATTATCTGGTTGTTGTGTGGTAGGAATATCAGGTCTATCTTTTCGTACTGTACGGATATGTGGCTTAGTGGTCCGCACTGGGCTTCTAGCTGTGACAGTGTGTCGAGTATTAGTGGGGGGACGCTTCCCATGAATTTCCGGTCGTAGCTTTCGGGTGTGAAGCTTGCTACGCTTGTCCGCATTCTTGACTCTACGAGTTTATGGTTCCTGTCTAGTAGTGCAACGTATCTGATTCTGGGGTCTAGGGCGAATAGGTCGTCTGCTAGACGTGCTTGGGGTCTGCTCAAGCTTGCGGGTTGACGGTTTATTCTCGGTATCTAAAGGAATGCCTATGTTTCATGTGGGTTACCTTTCTGTAAGAGCACTTTTGTGTCGCGGGGAGCAACTGCTTTTTGAGATTTTTTGGCGAGTGGTCCCCGCCAGTTGAAACTGATACGCGCGAGTCTTGCAATTCAGGGCGCAGAATAGAACGGTCGACTGTTTTCCAATTGCAGATTAAGCGGATAGGTCAGCGCGAAAAAGTCGTAATCTCAAATCGCCTCCCCCGATTTCTGATCAGGGCTTGTTCTGCGCCTGCTAATTATGAAGCAGAACAGTCTGCGATTCTTTTTGTGAAGCCTAGGAGATGATTACTCTTTGCTAATTACCTCCTAACTGCGAGTTTTGTGTCGCGGGAATTTTTTATTTTCAAAATTTCTACGAGGGGCTCTCGGCTGGTTGAACCGCTTTCAAGCTAGATTATCGGTTTGTCGCGCAGAACAGCCGAATCAGCATTTTTCAGATGGCGTACTGCTGGGATCATGCAAGCGTGAACTGGGCACCGTATGACACCGCCCTCCCAGATCCCGGATTAGGATTCATTCTGCCCCCATTCTCTCCAAGAGGATAGCGATGACCCGTACCAGCGAGAAGAATATAATCCGGATTCAGACTTGGCTAGCTGACCTCTTCGGAGTCCCCGACCAATGACCACCTTGCCGGGAACCACGTCTGGTCTAGAATGGAAGGAGGGGACAGAAGGCCTGCAGTTTGGAGAATTGTTTCTCGGAGGTATAGCAAGCACCTACCTGGGCCGCGGCAGATCTCCCGGGTACGGTCTCCACTTCACGGACCAGCGGATTATATGCGTCAGGATGCGACTGCTCGCCCAAGCTCTTCTAGCTCCCTACCTAATAGTGATCAGCTCACTCTCTCTAATGGTGCTCTTTGAACTCGGATCAAGAGAGATACTATCCATCTTCCTCCCCTTGGTCATCATATTGGCCAACCAAGTTCTTAGGGTTCTATCGAGAAGATTCTCGGAGAGAGTCATCTCACGAAAAAGCCTTGATGTCCCTTGGCTGATAAAGCGCAGGAAAGAAGACTTTGAGCTTTCGAAGAAAGAGATAGAGGAATTGCTGATGAAGAGTCCTCTAAGAGGACTGAACCTGGAAGGCAGCCGCGGCTATCTCAGGATTACACCAAAAGACCATCAGGTACAGCCGATAGAGATCAAGGTCCACGGCTGGAACCAACACCTAATCCTCCGGGATCTCGTCATCAACTTCGCTGGCAGAGAACCCAGGGTCAGAGCGGTAGAATACCCATACGGCCGATGAACGCCAGGAACAATGACTCGAGTCGACAATCATAATCACATACTCCTCGCAGAAATAAAGTAGATGCTCGCTGCGGCCAAAGCAAACAACATTAGTGAGTATTCGATCACGGAGCATGTATCCCAGTTCAGAGAGCCCAGAGAATCCATTAGATTTGGATCAATACACCCGAACGGCAGGATCTTCAGGAGCCTGAAGGAATACAACGATGAATTCAGGAAAGCCGACCAACTAGCGTACCCGGGGATGAAGATCAATCGAGGGCTTGAGGTTGACTTTTCTCCGCGCTTCGAGAAGAAGGTGGGAGAGTTTGTCAATCAAGAAGCATGGGATATCCTTCTCTGTTCGGTTCACGAATTCGAGGACGGAAAGGATATCGAGAAAAGCGTTAGAGGAATAGTTGACCCGGCCTCGGCTCATGAACACTGGCGCGAATATCTTAGGCTTGAACGAATGGCTCTGGAGAACGATTTCGTTCCCTTCAAAGTGCTCTCTCATCCGGTCAGAATCACGAGAGCCTCAAAGATCGCTCCCCCCGAACTCGACGAGCTCTTGTTAGACCTTGCAAGAGTTGCTAGGAGGAGGAACAAGGCCCTTGAACTGAACGGGAGAGATATCGACTACGCCCCTGAGCTAGTTCGCAGGCTTGCCATAGCCTGCTCAAAAGCTGGTTGCAGGGTAAGCCTTGGCTCCGACGCTCACCATCCAAGAGAAGTGTTCAGAAACGTGAAAACCGCCATGGCTCTCGTCAAGGAGTTCGATCTGGAATCCGGCTGAACAAATTCTTCAGCGTTGCTCCACAACTTTCAGGTATAACTGACGGAGCCGGTAATCGTGGGATCAAGTCTGAACGCTTACAGTCTGCATATCAGAGATGACCGAATCGACTTCGCTCGTCATTCGACTCACTCTTCCCTCCTCCAGCACCAGAATCATGTTACAGTCTCTCAGAGTAGTTGGACGGTGAGCGATCATCATAGTAGTCCTACCTTTCATCAGCTCTTGAATCGTGTCTAGGATCGCCGATTCCGTGTGAACATCCAATGAGCTCGTAGGCTCGTCCAGTATGAGGATGGGCGCGTCTTTGAGAAATGCACGAGCTAGGGATATGCGCTGACGCTCTCCACCAGACAACTTCATTCCCCGCTCACCCACCAAGGTGTCGTACCCGTTCGGTAGACTTGTGATGAAATCATGAGCTTTTGCCGCAGTCGCCGCCGCAATAGCTTCGTCCATGGTTGCGTTGGGCTTGGCGAAGCGAACGTTCTCAGCCACACTCGTTGAAAACAGGACAGTTTCTTGATGGACCACAGCATACTGGTTTCGAAGATCCGCTAACTTGTAGTCCTTCAAGTCGATATTGTCAAGAGTGATGACGCCTTCAGTCGGGTCGAAGAGGCGTAGGAGCAGTGTAGACAGTGTCGTCTTGCCTGAGCCTGTGGGACCGACCACGCCGAGACGGTTGCCAGATGGCACTTCGAAGGATATGTCGTGGAGTACTGGATGATCTTTTGCGTATTCGAATGACACGTTACGGAATTCGATCTTGCCTTTTGCTCTAACCAGAGGACGTGCGATCGGTGATTCGGGGACGTCAGGTTTCTCGTCGAGTACAGCACGATATCTCTCTACTCCGGTCAGTGACATCTGAATATCGAGTATTGACTGGCCTACGTTTCGCAGGGGACCATAGAGTTGGGTCACGTAGTAGTTGACAACTAGAAGGCTGCCGAGGGTTAGTAGGCCTGCTTGGACATGGCCGATGCCGATGTAGAGCACGGCCGCTAAGCCTGCGGCGGTGAGAATGCCTACGAGTAGACTGTAGATTGCGCTGTCCACCTGGACTTTCAGCGACGCGGACAGACTTGCGTCGTAGTGAGACACTAATTCCGTATTCTTCCGCTCCTCTTGACCGTATGACTTTACGAGTCTGGAGGCGCCTAGGCTCTCTTGAGCCACAGCCATAGCGGCACTCTCCGACGCCCTAAATTTGCGCCATCCTGCGCGAATCCGTGGCCGAAATACGAATGTGAGAAGGAACATCATGGGAGATACGAGGAGCGCGATCAGGGCGAGCTGCCAGTCCAGGAAGACCATGACAAGGATCATCGCCCCAAGAGTCAAGATGGAAGTGGTGAGAGGAATCAGACTGTCGATTCCGAACGAGCGCAGCATCGGGGCGTCGTTCAGAGTTCGATAGGCTGAGTCTGCTGCTCCCATAGTATCATGATAGGCGATCGAGAGACGCTGCATCTGTCGAAACAGACGGGTCCGCACATCGAGAGTCATCCGATTTCCGATTTTGTTGCTGTACCAGACATTCACTAGGTTTTGCAGGTAGGTGAGGACTGCGGCTGCCATGAGGATGCTGATGGCAAGCCATAGCGCAATAGTCTTGGAGAGTTGCGATCCCACGAAAAATGTGAGATATCCTGGCAACGGCTGAGAACCGAGGACACTGTCAACCAAGAGCTTGATGGGAAGGGGAAAAACTAGCGTCATTGGTATGGCTAACAGAGATACTATCAACAGAACAACGAGTGGCCAGAGATACGGTCGAAGATCCTCAAACGCCCGTTGAGCATGACGAACCTTCAACATGCCATTAATCTGACGGATCTATGGAATAAACCCTCGTGACTACTAGGTGTTTAGCCAGAATGAAGTTCTGTTTACCAGTCGGGACTTAGGATCTTCATGACATTCTTTTGTTTAGAACTTCATTTCAGATGAGTGTCTCAATACGGAAGTAGCTATTGAACGCTCAGCACTGTTGGTGGTGTTTGAGACGTATCGACGAGAACAGTAATTTTTGCGCCCGGAATTAGTGTGGCTATCTTGACCTGGTCTGCCGTGGTCAATGTTTCAGCCTTAGCGAGAACCTGGACGACTGTTGTACTGTTCGTTCTTATTCCAAATACCCATCTCGTGTTCCCGCTTACAACATAGGAGCTAATCGAAGTTACATTGCCACTAATCGTCTGTTGGGTTCCTGTTGAAACTCCTAGGCTGCTGACGGCGCGACTCGTCGCGCTCTGGACCTCTGTGGAATCGTTGGGGTTCGTAATCGCATAGGAACCGACCTGTTTTGTGTACGCGTTCACCACCGCGACCATGACTGGCACTGTGAGACTTGACGATGTCCCGTAGTAGGGTATCACGTAGATCAGTCCGCCGTTGATCGAATACAGTAGCATGTTTCCGCTGGTCCAGTCAGGGTGCAGCGTTAGCCGTGACTTGACAGTCGGGTCCGTGGTTACGGCTGATGCAGCGGAGTTGGGACCGATAACAGTTGTCCCTTCAGGGAATCTGATCAAGTATACGGTTCCCGTCTGGTTTCCTGCAGGAGCAATGTATAGACCCGCCAAGTTTTGGGACGGGCTCTGGTAGATTTCTACCAGCCGCACAGCGGCCCAGGCCAGGTTTCCATTGATTGGAGTGATGATGAACCGGGTGTTCTCGGTTGACTGGAGGAACACGTTCCTCTGCCATTGTAATGGATCTGTCTGGAAGTAGAAGTTGTACACGTCCTGTTGAGTGTTGAAGTATTGTTCGGGATATCTCAGCTGGGGTATTAGCCAGGACGGCATGGGCTGGTTCCATTGAGGATACATCGAGCGGTAGAAGGACGTGACATAGTCTGTCTTGCCACTATTGTACAGGTATCCGGTGACTGCTCCCGTTTTCACGTCGGTGAGGACTGTGCCGAACAGTCTGAGGATGGAGGTTTGACTGTGCTCGGGGTAGTCGGCGAAGTCGCTTGGGCTCTGCCAGTCGACCCAGATCCAGTGTAGCAAGTAGATGTTTCCCTGCTTGTCCACAACAGGATACGGGTCTGGGTCCATCTGCATGTTGGGAAGAAGTATGTTGGAGAGTCTATTGTTCACGTCTCGGTATTCTAAGGCTTTGATGTTGCCGTAGTTGCCGTTGGCAAAATCGAATCTTCCCTGCCAGAAGAACTTCCAGTACAGCCAGAATCCCTTGTACGTGTAGTCGGGGGCGCTGTTGTAGCTAGGCGGGCCCTTGTAGCTTGTCAGATGGGTCTCGTTAAAGCCCGGGATGTTCAAGTAGACCTCGTCCACGGAAGACCATAGTCCTCCTTCGCCATAGTAGACCTGGGGTGTCTGGGTCAGATTCCATACCGTGCTCATGTCAACCGTCTGGGTAGTCGCGGCGTTTACTGCCAGGATTTTTTCGGAGTGCGTGAGAAGCAAGTGCTGGGTGCGCCAGACATCAACATCGTTTGCGTAGTTAGCCTCGACTAGTTGGAGGATCGAGACCCAGTATTCTGTCCCGTTAATGAAGATAATATCGACCGGGGCGTTGTCGATGGACATCCAGTTCACGCCGACTAGGGGTCGCATGTTGAGTTGGGCGGATGAGTTCGTGAAAATTCGAATATGATTCAACACGTTGGTCTGGTTGGTGTAACTGGTGATCATCGATAGGTTGGCGCTGGTGACGGAGTCGACGCCGTAGGCCCATCGGGTGTACTGGATTGTTGGGACGTAGGCTGGGTTCCACTGGTAGTTGATGTACTGTCCGGATTGTGCGCGCAGGAATGTTGCGAACGCGGGAGGAGCGATTGCCGAGGCTAGTACTATTGCGATGATGACTATTCCTTTGACTCGGTTCATCTTGAAGTGGAGTATTCTCTGGTTGCGGGTGATTGTTGCTAGGAGAGCGAAAGCTACTAGGAAGAGGAGTAGGGTCCAGAGGATGAATGGTCCGCCGACATCGTAGACCCATGCGCCGCTGCTTAGGATTGCGTAGATGAAGGGAAGGAGTATGATTGCGAAAAGGTTGCTGAGGGCCCGGCGGGACATTCCTAGGGCTTTCTTCGTAACTCCGACCAAGAAGTTGGGGATCATGGAGATGCCGAGCCTGATTCCAAGAACGATGAAGGATAAGGCCAGTAGTGAGAGGATGAGTCTGAAGACTTCGAAGGTGAAGACGTTGTCGACTCCAAAGGTCGGCGAGACCTGGAAGGTTCCCGCGAGTCTCATGCCGAGGATGCCGAAATAATTGCCTATCTGAGATATCCAGCTACTGTTGGTCTGCGTCATGTAATTCTGAATGGTTAGGAATCTCAGGGCTAGGTCACTGGCTAAGATGGCGGCGATCCCGAGGGCGAGTAGGAACTTGATCGCTGTCCAAGCTAGGAAGATGGGCGACTTGACTGGGAACCGGTCGTTCCATTCTAGCTTGCCATTCTTTGAGAGCACCGCGTGATCGAGATTCTCTCCAATGTCCCATTGCAAAGGCTGTCTTGGTCCAACGTCATAGTATCTCCTGCGAGGAAACAGATCTCCAACATTCGCATTCCGGAAAAGTCGTAGGAGGCCGAGGAGTTTGCTGTGCATGTAGAGGTGTCTCTTTCCATCTTGCCCAACGCCAGGAGACACGCGTGGGTCGCTGAGCATGAAGAGGGCTGTGAGGGCGAGAGCTGTCCAGATGACTGCGCCGCCAAGATATTGGAGGTTGAGATAGTCGATTCCGGCCTTTCCGAGATAGGTCGAGTATTTCACGTCCAGACTGAGGCCGATGTTCATTCCGCTGGTGAAGGCTCCGAATATTGCGAGTCCTAGTATGATGTAGTAGACGATCCAGGGCTTTCTTGTCCCGCTTGACCGGTGAACGGTCATGCAGGCGAAGGATCCGACGACTACGAGGATCAGTAGGAGGGCAGCGGCGACCAGGAATTGTGATGCGAAGACCCAGAGTCCGAGTCCAGTGTTAAAGACCGACAGCTGCCGTAACAGCGCAAGCTCTAGGAGGAAGTCGGCGAGTATTGCGAGAATGCCTGCGACGAGACCGATTCTGAAGTATCGGTTAGCTCCGCCTACAACAACGGTCAAACAGTCGTCAGCGTTCGAAACCGGACAATGATTGGAAGATAAAGCTAGAGCGGGGAAAGAGCATCAAAGCGGCGGGACCCAGCGCGAAGGATTGCCCTGCGTGTCCTGTTAAATTTCGACCCAGCATCCACAGGGGCCTCCGGGTGGAAACGTCTTATCCGCGTCGCGGACCCCTAATAGCCCCCCGGGTGTTTTTGAGGAGGCGTCTTGCTAGTTGGAACCGTTCTAGGCGAGGACTCCTGTTTAGAACCCGAAACGGGTTCTCTTGACGATCTTCGAAGTTGGACTGCTCCCCTGTAGATACGCATGGAAACCTGTGGAGTCAGAAAACCGGGCTAGAATTCGAGATTCGGGCATGTTCTTGACGATTTCCGGACGTGTGTTATGCCTCCTGGACCTTCTTGTCGCGAGACTCGAGCAGCCCCCCGGGCTAGAAAAGATTGTGCTCCAGAGTCGAGAATTTTTCCCTGAAGAAAAAGGATTCTGCACCTGCCTCGGTTTCAGAAGCCGGTTTTGGAGACCGATCTCATGAAGCGTTCAGAAGCGGTTTCCGAAGACTCGCTCATTACTCTCGCTTGAACAACTGCAGCCGACCTCGTCCTGAGTCTGTCCTGTCAGGTCCAAGTCCTGCGCTGAACGATGGGTTGACTCTGGTGTGAGTCATTGCAGGAAATGGTGTTGACATCCATCACAGCTGTCTATATTTGTGTAGAAACGTCATGCTAGGCTTCATTTTGCACACTATTGCTATGAAAGGCGTGCTCCTCAAACACTTGTACTCGTCTCGCTCAAATATCGGCTGAAGCCTCTGAAGCAGGAGGAGCGGGGCCACGATAATTCCGAGCAAGAAAGCCGTAGTGACGGTTCTTGCCTGCGGCCTTCTGGCGAGTGTCTTGATGTATGGTCACCTTGGGCTCCCCCGGCCGGTTGGAGCGATCAGCAGCTCACCAACGAGCGGTCTGTTTTCTTGG
>Ga0209152_10000248_pt1 | contig 27368 bp, 23 predicted proteins | sample GraSoiAngelo_107_FD_185873 | JGI IMG/M metagenome (GOLD analysis project Ga0209152, IMG submission 185873) | Grasslands soil microbial communities from the Angelo Coastal Reserve, California, USA - 14_0903_09_30cm (SPAdes) (version 2) | ecosystem: Environmental > Terrestrial > Soil > Grasslands...
TCGTCACGCCGATCCCCGCCAGCGTGTGCGTGATCGCCGCCGTCAGCGTCGTCTTCCCGTGGTCCACGTGCCCGATCGTCCCCACGTTGCAGTGCGGCTTCGTCCGCTCAAACTTTGGCCTGCTCATACCCACCCTCCTGAAGAACGATCTATGAGTTCTCTGCCGACTGCGGGACTGGGGACTGGGGACTAGAAACCCGTACTTTACCAGTCCCTAGTCCCGAATCCCTAGTCCCGTAGTTTCGTTTAGGCTCGCGCTCCCACACTCGACTTGGCCCGGACCTCCTCTGAAATGCTGGCCGGTACCTCTTCATAGTGCGACGGTTCCATGGTGTACGTCGCCCGGCCCTGGGTGGCCGACCGCAGCGCGGTCGCGTAGCCAAACATTTCGCCCAGCGGCACCAGCGCCCGTATGATCCGGATCTTGCCCTGCTGCTCAATCCCCTCAATCCGGCCGCGCCGGGCATTGAGGTCGCCGATCACATCGCCCATGTACTGCTCGGGGGTCAGGACCTCGACCTTCATCACCGGTTCCAGCAGCACCGGCTTGGCCCGCGCCATGGCGTCTTTGAACGCCATGGAGCCGGCAATTTTGAACGCCATCTCCGAACTGTCCACCTCATGGTACGATCCGTCGGTCAGGCGGGCACGGAAGTCCACCACCGGGTATCCGGCCAGGACGCCGCTCTCGGCGGCCTCGCGGATGCCGGCCTCAACCGGGCGGATGAACTCGCGCGGGATGTCGCCGCCCCGGATCTCATCGACGAACTCGAGTCCGGTTCCCCGGGGCAGGGGCTCCAGCACGATCTCGACGTGGCCGTATTGACCCCGGCCGCCGGTCTGCCGGATGTATCGGCCCTCGGCCTGGGCAGGCTGGCGAATCGTTTCCTTATATGCCACCTGCGGCCGCCCCACGTTGGCCTGCACGCCGAACTCACGCAGCATCCGGTCGACAATGATCTCCAGGTGCAGTTCGCCCATCCCGGCGATCAGGGTCTGACCGGTCTCCTGATCGAACCGGACCTTGAAGGTGGGGTCTTCCTCGGCCAGCTTGGCGAGCGCGGAGCTGAGCTTCTCTTCGTCGGCCTTCGTCTTCGGTTCCACGGCCACAGCGATGACAGGTTCGGGGAAGTGCATCGATTCCAGAATGATTGGATGGTCTTGGTCGCACAGCGTGTCGCCGGTCGTCGTGTCGCGCAGCCCGACGGCGGCCACCACATTGCCGGCGGTAGCCTCCGGGATGTCCTCCCGGTGGTTGGCATGCATCTGCAAGATACGGCTGACCCGCTCCTTCTTCCCGTTGTTCGCATTGTAGACATACGATCCGGCGGTGAGAATCCCGGAGTACACGCGGAAGTACGTCAGTTTGCCAACGTAGGGATCCGTGACAATCTTAAACGCCAGCGCGGCGAAGGGTTCCGTCGGATCAGGACGGCGTTTGGTCGTGCTGCCCTGCCGGGACGGATCGCGCCCCTCCACAGCCGGCATATCCACCGGGGACGGCAGGTAGTCGACCACGGCATCAAGCAGCGGCTGTACACCTTTGTTGCGGAATGACGATCCGGCCAGCACCGGGACGAGTTTGTAGGACAGCGTCCCCAGGCGGAGCCCACGCCTGATGTCCGCTTCGGAGAGGGTGTGGCCCTCGAGGTACTTCGCGGTGAGATCGTCGTCCATCTCCGCCGCGGCCTCGACCAGTTTCTCCCGCCACTGTTCCGCCTGCTCGCGCATCGCCTCGGGGATCTCGGTCTCATCGGACCGGGTCCCCAGGTCATCCAGGTACAGGACGGACTTCATGCGGATCAGGTCCACGACGCCCTGAAAGTTATCCTCGGCCCCAACCGAGAGTTGAATGGGCACCGCGTTGGCCCCCAGGCGTTCGCTGACCATGCGGACGGTGCGGAGGAAGTCCGCCCCGGTGCGGTCCATCTTGTTGACGTAGAGAATGCGGGGGACGCGGTAGCGGTCCGCCTGCCGCCAGACGGTTTCCGACTGCGGCTGCACGCCCTCGACCCCGCTCAGCACCACGACTGCGCCATCCAACACGCGCAGCGAGCGCTCCACCTCGACGGTAAAATCGACGTGACCGGGCGTGTCGATGATGTTGATGCGATGGTCGCGCCATACGCAGGTGGTGGCGGCGGAGGTGATGGTGATCCCCCGCTCGCGCTCCTGCACCATCCAGTCCATCGTCGCCGAGCCCTCGTCCACTTCGCCGATCCGGTGCACCCGTCCCGTGTAGAACAAGATGCGCTCGGTCGTCGTCGTCTTGCCCGCATCGATGTGGGCGACGATGCCGATGTTCCGAATTTTGTCGAGCGACACGCTCATAACCACTCCTAACTACGGGACTGGGGACTCGGGACCGGGGACTGGGCACATCCTGACACCAGTCCCTAGTCCCAAGTCCCGCCTTTGGCTACCATCGATAATGCGCAAATGCCTTATTCGCTTCGGCCATGCGGTGCGTGTCCTCGCGCTTCTTCACGGCGCCGCCCTGCCCGGCGGATGCATCCAGAATCTCGGCGATGAGTTTGTCCATCATCGTCCGCTTGTCCTTACGCGCCCGCGCATATTCGACCAGCCAGCGCAGCCCTAAGGAGAGGCGCCGCTCGGGCCGGACCTCGATCGGCACCTGATACGTTGCCCCGCCGACGCGGCGGGGCCGGACCTCGAGGACCGGCATGACGTTGTGCAGCGCCTTATCCAGCACCTTCACCGGGTCCTGGCCGGAGCGTTCCTTGATCTGGTCAAAGGCCGTGTAGACGACGTGTTCGGCCAGACTCTTCTTGCCCCGCTCCATCACTTTGTTGACGAGCCGATGCACGATCACGCTGTTGTACATCGGTTCCGGTCCAACCTCGCGATGTGGCGCTTGTCCTTTTCTTGGCATGACAACTCTCCTGGCTTCGTCTTCCCAGTCTACTCAGTCTTCACAGTCTTCCCAGTCTCCGACCATCGTTGGACTGGAAGACCGGGAAGACTGGGGAGACTGTTATTTGGGCCGTTTGGCCCCATACTTGCTGCGGCCCTGCCGCCGCTCTGCCACACCCGCCGAGTCGATGGCTCCGCGGATGATGTGATAGCGGATGCCTGGCAGATCGGGGACGCGGCCGCCGCGAATCAAGACCACGGAGTGCTCCTGCAGGTTATGGCCGATGCCGGGGATGTATGACGTCACCTCGGCCCCGTTGGTGAGGCGCACCCGCGCGATCTTGCGCAAGGCGGAGTTCGGCTTTTTCGGCGTCATCGTCCGCACCTGAATGCAGACGCCCCGCTTCTGCGGGTTGCCCTCCAGGTGCGGCGACTTCGTCTTTGTTCGCACCTGCCGCCGTCCGTGGCGTACCAACTGGTTGATGGTCGGCATCACAACTCCCCCGATAACGAGTCTATTGAATGACACACCATTTCCCCGTTGGGCCCGTCCGTGCCGGGCCTGAGGGGATGATGGCGCGATTCCGCAGCGCCCGTGGGCACCGGGTTATCGCCGTTTTTCAGTTTGTCTCTGCGCGCATGAACTCACCATGCGCAGAGCCTTCACCCGGATGATCTGCGCCATACGCGACACCGGAGGTCGGTGTCCTGCGGCGCATGCAAGAGTCCGCCTCACCCGAAGGTGAGCGAGCCCCGATTGGCGAGGAGTGAAAGCCTCAACCCTGCAGGCGGCGCCCCTCGTGTTGCTGCCGACGGTCTTACGCTGGCGACAAAATCGCGGCGGCCGACGCGCCGACGGCAATCCCACACACCCGGCCGAGCTCGCGCATCGAACCTACCTCGACGATCTCCAGCCCTCGATCGCGAGCGGCCGCCAGAACACTTTCCACAACCCGGCGATCGGCGTCCTTGGCCACAAACACCGCTTGGGCCCGGCCTTTGCCGATTGCCTTCGCCGTCTGGCTGGATCCGACGGCTTTGAACTCCGCGGCCCTCAGGCGGTCGATCGCCTCAGCAGGCTGCGTCATCGTTCCCCACTCGACATTGTCGCCGGGTCCCTGTCGGGAACCCGGCGCAGGCACCCGGTCATTGTAGCATTGGGCCTAGGGGGTGTCAACGCAGCGGACGGAAACGGGAAGCGGGAGACGGGAAGCGAATTCTCATGTCTCCCCGGTTTCCAGAACGGCCAGCTGACGGTACAAGTCCTCCAGCCGGCGTTGGATTTCCTCGTAGCGGGCGCGTGTCGACTTCGCTCGCTTACCGTCGCGGTACAGTTCCGGATCAGCCAGCAGTCTGCCCGCATCGGCCAGCTCCTGCTCGGCGGCGGTGATCTGCACGGCGAGCTCCTCAAACGTCACGACCCGCGTCTTCACGCTCCTGGCCGGACGCGCCTCGCGCGGCGCGGGCACGCTGCCCCGTCGCTGGGGGCTGGGCTGACCGACGGGGCGCCGTCGCTTTGCCTTGAAGTCGTCGTACGTCCCCCGAAAATCCGCCACGCGTCCGTCCTCCACGGTCAGCACTCGGGTGGCCAGCCGCTCCAGCAGGTAGCGATCGTGTGTGGCGATGACGAATGTGCCGGGGAATTCCATGAGCGCGGCTTCCAATGCCTCGCGGGAGGGGATGTCCAGGTGGTTGGTCGGTTCGTCCAAGAGCAGGAGGTTGGGCTGATCCAGTAACAGCTTGGCCAGGCTGAGGCGCTGGCGCTCTCCCCCGGACAGCAGGCCCACGCTGGCAAACACCTCGTCTCCACTAAAGAGGAAACGGCCCAGGTACGTGCGGGCCTGCTCCGGCGTCAGGGACCGGCCATCCAGAACCTCTTCTAGGACGGTCCGCTGGCGGTCCCCCCCACCCGTGTCAGCCGACTCCTGCGCAAAATATCGGGGTCGGACACCAGTCCCCAGCGCCGCCCGGCCGGACGTGGGAATCTCGAGCCCCGCCATGATCTTCAGCAGGGTGGTCTTGCCTGTGCCGTTGGCGCCCAGCAGCCCCACGCGGTCGCCGCGGTAGATTTCCAGGTCAATGCCGGAGAGGACCGCCCGTTGGTCATACTGCTTGGCCACCTCCTGCAGGCGCACGACCATCCGCCCACTTTGCGATGCGGTGCGGGCCGCCGGCCGCATCACGGGTTGCGCTCTCGGCGGCTGCACGGGGGTGGATGTCAGGCGGGCGAGACGCTTCTCGCGGCTCTTGGCCTGGGTGGCACGATTGCCGGCACGGTAGCGGCGAATGTAGGCCTCGAGTTTTTCAACTTCCTCCTGATGCTGGCGATACGCTTCCGCCTGCTGCTGGATCTGCTGGGTCTTCATTGTGGCATAGGCGGAGTACGATCCGGGAAACGAGGTCACGGCACCGGCGTCAAGATCAAGCGTACGAGACGTCACCGCGTCCAAAAGCCGCCGGTCGTGACTCACGATCACGGCCGCGCCGGGAAACGCGCCCAGGTATTCCTCGAGCCATTCGGTGGCCGCCAGATCCAGATGGTTGGTCGGTTCGTCCAGCAGCAGGAGGTCCGGTTCGGCCAGGAGCACCCGCGCCAGCTCCGCCCGCACGCGCCACCCACCGGAGAGCGTGCCTAACGTCTGCGTCATCCCCTCTTCGGAGAATCCCAGTCCGCCGAGGACGGTCCGTGCGCGGGCCTCCAGCGTAAACCCGCCGGCGTGTTCGAAGTGGTGGCGCACCTGCGCGTACTCGGCCATCACCTCGGCCAGGCGGTGGGGATTGTCATGCACGTCCGGTCGAGCCATTTGCGCTTCGAGCTCGCGAAGCCGTGCCTCGAGGGCCCGGACGTCGGCGGCGCCGGATAACGCATGCGCGAAGACATCGGCATCACCAGGCCCGGTCGGGATCTGCGCCAGGTAACCAATCTTGGCCCACCGCGCGTGCGACACGCTGCCGGCGTCTGGTTCGTCCAGACCGGCCAGCAGGCGGAGGAGCGTAGTTTTCCCGCTGCCGTTACGGCCGATGAGGGCGACTTTCTCCTCCGGCTCCACGCTGAAGGTGACGCCGCGAAGAATCGGCTCTGCTCCATAGCGCTTCGACAGGTCGCTGGCAGTGAGAATGGCCATCCCGAGACACTATAATGGATGACGCTCATCAGGTCCAGAAAACGCGGGAGAACTGTCATTGAGCATCCTCAGGCCTGAGGTTGGTCTACTTCCTGAAGGTCTTTCCCCTTATCTCGCTGAACCCCCGATTGCCGGGCTGTCCCGCTGACCTTGCACCCTCTTCTTCTCTCTCTCTGTTTCACACATCCAAGAACGCTTCGACGTGGAAAGCGAGTCGGCTCGAGTTTAGTATTCCCGGGAGGGGATCCCATGGACGCGACCAACGGGAAGTATGCCCTGATTACAGGTAGCTCGCGGGGGATCGGACGCGGCATCGCGCTGAAGCTGGCGGAGCAGGGTGTCAAAATCGCCGTCCATTACTACCAGAACGAGGCTGCCGCCAAGGAGACTCTGGCAAAGGTTCGCGATCGAGATTCCGACGGGTTCATCGTCCAGGCGGATGTCCTCGACCCTGGACAGATCAAGCTAATGTTCGAACGCGTCCGCTCCGAGTTCGGCCAGCTAGACATCTTTGTGAGCAACGCGCGCCCTGAGTTGCCGACGTTCTTCCAACCGCCGATGAACATTACTCTGGAGCAGTGGGATACCGCGCAGAACTCTCAGGGCAAGGCGTTCCTGTTAGGGGTTCGCGAGGCCGATCGCCTGCTGTCCAGCGGGGGGCGGATCCTCGCCATCACCTACGGGACGGGCAGCAGGACCGGCGGGGTCCTCCCCTGGGTCGCCATGGGGTCGGCGAAAGCGGCCATGGAGTCTCTGGTCCGCTATTTCGCAGTCGCGCTGGCGAAGCGGGGCATCACCGTGAACGCGGTCAGCCCAGGGTGGACAGAGGACAGCGTCCTGAACACCCTTCCCCCGCAGGCCCAGGAACTCATCAGAGGCTGGCACACTCGAGGATGGACGCCCATGGGACGGCTTGGAACTCCCGCCGACGTGGGAAACGTGGCGGCTCTGCTCTGCTCCAAGGAAGCAGGGTGGATCACCGGCCAGGTCATCTTTGCCGACGGAGGGTCGTCACTCATGAACGTCGAGGTTCCGCCGGAGATTCAACTCGGCTAGCCGGACCCGAAGAGCAACGGGCCGGAGTCGCCTCCGGCCCGCTGACTTCCATCAATTACCTCAGCCCCGTTAGACTTCCGTCGCGATCTTAATCCCGCGATACCGCTGCATGCCGGTGCCGGCGGGGATCAACTTCCCGATGATCACGTTCTCCTTCAGGCCGATCAGCGGATCGATCTTCCCCTTGGTGGCCGCATCGGTGAGGACGCGCGCCGTCTCCTGGAACGACGCCGCCGACAGGAAGCTCTCCGTGGCCAGCGACGCTTTGGTGATCCCCAGCAGGACCGGCCGCGCCTTGGCGGGCTCCAGTCCTTCCGCAATCGCCTTGGCGTTGTCCTCCTCGAAGGTGAACTTGTCCACCAGTTCCCCCGGCAGGAGCTCGGTGTCGCCGGGCTCTTCCACCTTCACCCGACGCAGCATCTGCCGCACGATGATCTCGATGTGCTTGTCGTTGATGTCCACGCCCTGCGACCGGTACACGGACTGGATCTCCTGCACCAGGTAGTTCTGCAGGGCATGGATGCCGCGGATGCGCAGAGTGTCGTGGGGGTTCACCGACCCCTCGGTCAACTGGTCACCGGCGGTGACCTTGTCGCCGTCGCTGGCGCGCAGCCGAATCCCAAACGGCACCGCCGCCGAGTATTCCTGCCCGTCCTTAGCGACAACAATTAGCTTGCGGCTGCCCTTAGCCTCCGCGACTTTCACCTTGCCCGAGACCTCGGCGATGATCGCCTGGCCCTTCGGCTTCCGCGCCTCAAAGAGTTCCTCCACCCGCGGCAGCCCCTGGGTGATGTCAAAGCCGGCCACGCCGCCGGTGTGGAAGGTGCGCATCGTCAGCTGCGTGCCGGGCTCGCCAATCGACTGCGCGGCAATGATGCCGACGGCCTCGCCGATCTCCACCTGCTTGCCCGACGCCAGGTTGCGGCCGTAGCACTTGGCGCACACGCCGTACCGGCTCTTGCAGGTCAGCACGGAGCGCACCACGACGGTCTCGACCCCGGCCTGCTCGATCTGCTCGGCCGCCTCCTCCGTGACATCCTGGTCGGCCTCGATGATCACCTTGCGGCCGCGCGGGGCCGCGACGTCCTCCACCGCCACCCGCCCGATGATGCGATCCTTGAGGGGAACGACCACGTCGTTGCCCTCCTTGATGGCCACCATCGTCACGCCCTCGGTCGTCTTGCAGTCTTCCTCGCGGATAATGACATCTTGCGCCACGTCGACCAGCCGGCGCGTCAGATAGCCGGACTCCGACGTCCGGATCGCCGTATCCGCCAGGCCCTTGCGCTGGCCGTGGGTGGAGATGAAGTACTCCAGGACGGTCAGTCCCTCGCGGAAGTTCGCCTTGATCGGCAGCTCGATGATCCGGCCCGAGGGGTCGGTCATCAGCCCGCGCATGCCGGCCAGCTGGCGGATCTGCTGAATGTTGCCCCGCGCACCGGACTGGGCCATCATGTAGAGCGGATTGAAGTTGTCGAAGTTCTGGAGCATGGCCTCCGTGATCTCCTCGGTGGCCTTCGTCCAGACGTCGATCGTGCGCTGGTACTTCTCCCCGCTGGTGATCAGCCCGCGGCGGAACTGCTGCTCGATGCCGTCGATCGACTTCTCGGCCCCGACAAGAATCTTGTCCTTCTGCGCCGGGATGGCGATATCGTCCACCGCGATGCCCATCCCGCTGCGGGTCGCGTACTTGAACCCCAGATCCTTCAACGCGTCCAGCAGCTGCACGGTCTTGGTGGATCCAAGCCGGTTGTACGCTTCTGAGACAACCTGCGAGAGGACCTTGCGGTCGGCGACGTCGTTGATAAACCGCAGCTCCTCCGGAATCGCCTCGTTGAAGATCACGCGGCCCACCGTGGTCTCAATCAGCTCGCTGTCCCGGGTGAGGCGCACCTTCACTTTGGCGTGCAGCGCCACCGCGCCGCTCTCGTAGGCCAGGATGGCCTCGTTGGGCGTGGAGAAAATCTTGCCCTCGCCACGGGCGCCTTGCTTCTCCTGGGTGAGGTAGTAGGACCCCAGCACGATGTCGCGGGTGGGGCTGGTGATGGCCTTGCCGTAGGCCGGCGACAGAATATTGTAGGCCGACAGCATCAGCAGGCGCGCTTCGGCCTGCGCCGCGGCCGACAGCGGGACGTGCGCGGCCATCTGGTCGCCGTCAAAGTCCGCGTTGTAGGCGGTGCACACCAGCGGGTGGACCTGGATCGCCTTGCCCTCGATCAGCGCCGGCTCAAACGCCTGGATGCCCAGCCGGTGCAGCGTCGGCGCGCGGTTGAGCAGGACGGGATGCTCCTTGACGACCTCTTCCAGCACGCCCCAGACCTCGGGCCGCGCCCGCTCCACCATGCGCTTGGCGCTCTTGATGTTCTGCGACAAGTTCTTGTCCACCAGCTTCTTCATCACGAAGGGCTTGAAGAGTTCCAGCGCCATCTCCTTGGGCAGCCCGCACTGGTGAAGCTTTAGCTTCGGACCCACCACGATAACCGAGCGGCCGGAGTAGTCGACCCGCTTGCCCAGCAGGTTCTGGCGGAACCGGCCCTGCTTGCCCTTGAGCATGTCCGACAGCGATTTCAGCGGTCGGTTGTTCGGCCCGGTGACCGGACGGCCGCGACGGCCGTTGTCGATCAGGGCGTCGACGGCTTCCTGCAGCATCCGCTTCTCGTTGCGCACGATGATCTCGGGCGCGCCGAGATCCAGTAGCCGCTTCAGCCGGTTGTTGCGGTTGATGACGCGGCGGTAGAGATCGTTGAGGTCGGAGGTGGCAAACCGCCCGCCATCCAGCTGCACCATCGGCCGCAGGTCCGGCGGGATGACGGGGGTGACGTCCAGAATCATCCACTCCGGCTTGTTGCCGCTCTTGCGGAACGCCTCCACGACCTCCAGGCGCTTGAGGATTTTCATGCGCTTCTGGCCCGAGGCGTCCTTCAAGTCGGCCCGCAGTTGGCGGGAGAGCTTCTCCAAATCCAGTTCCTTGAGAAGTCCCTTCACGGCCTCGGCGCCCATGGTGGCCTTGTACGCCTGGCCGTACTTCTCTCGCATCTCGCGGTACTCGGCTTCGGTGAGCAGCTGCTTCTTCGCCAGCGGCGTCGTCCCAGGATCGATGACTACGTAGGAGGCGAAGTACACGACGCGCTCCAGCGCGCGGGGAGACATATCCAGCAGCAGGCCGATCCGGCTGGGCACGCCCTTGAGGTACCAGATGTGGCAGACCGGCGCCGCCAGTTCAATGTGCCCCATGCGCTCGCGGCGGACCTTGGCGCGGGTTACTTCCACGCCGCAGCGGTCGCAGATGATGCCCTTGAAGCGGATGCGCTTGTACTTGCCGCAGTGGCACTCCCAGTCTTTCTGGGGCCCGAAGATGCGCTCGCAAAAGAGTCCGTCGCGCTCCGGCTTCAGGGTCCGGTAGTTGATGGTCTCCGGCTTCTTCACCTCGCCGTGCGACCAGGCGCGGATCGTCTCCGGCGAGGCCAGCCCGATCTTTACCGCATCGAAGTTGTTGACATCCTGCATTTGGACCTCCGATTACGTGAGTTCGAACTCTACTGGCGTCATTGCGAGCCCGAAGGGCGAAGCAATCTCAACACGAGATCGCCACGGCCCTACGGGCCTCGCGATGACTGAACCGGACTAGTAATCTTCCACTAGCGCTTCTTCGCCTTCCAGGTTGATGCCGAGGGCGCGCGCGGTCTCGGCGATGTCTTCCTCAATCTCCTTGAGTTCGATCTCCCGCTTATCCTCGCTGAGCACCTTGACGTCCAGGCACAGCGACTGGAGCTCCTTCACCAAGACCTTGAACGACTCTGGCACGCCGGGCTCCTGGATGTTCTCGCCCTTGACGATGGCCTCGTAGGTCTTCACCCGGCCCACCACGTCGTCGGACTTGACCGTCAGCAGTTCCTGCAGCGTGCTGGCGGCCCCGTACGCCTCCAGCGCCCAGACCTCCATCTCACCGAAGCGCTGGCCGCCGAACTGCGCCTTGCCGCCGAGCGGCTGCTGGGTGATGAGGCTGTACGGGCCGGTCGACCGCGCGTGGATCTTATCCTCCACCAGGTGTAGCAGCTTCATCATGTAGATCCAGCCTACGGTCACCTTCTGGTCGAACATCTCCCCGCTCCGGCCATCGCGGAGTTCGATCTTGCCCTGTTCCGGCAGGTTCGCTTCCTTCAGCAGGCGCTTGATCTCGTCCTCCTTGGGACCGTCAAACACCGGCGATTCCGTCCAGGTATTGAGGTGGGAGGCCGCCCAGCCCAGATGAGTCTCCAGCACCTGACCGACGTTCATCCGGCTGGGCACACCCAGCGGGTTCAGCACAATGTCCACCGGCGTGCCATCGGGCAGCTGCGGCATGTCTTCTTCGGGAAGGATGACCGAGATGACGCCCTTGTTGCCGTGGCGGCCGGCCATCTTGTCCCCGACGGTGACTTTGCGCTTCTGAGCCACATACACCCGCACCAGGGTGTTGACACCGGGCGGGAGCTCGTCGCCCTGGTCGCGGCCGAACACCTTCACCGAGACGACCTTGCCCTTCTCGCCGTGGGGCACCTTCAGGGACGTATCGCGCACCTCGCGCGCCTTCTCCCCGAAGATGGCCCGCAACAGCCGCTCTTCCGCGGTCAGCTCAGTCTCGCCCTTGGGCGTGACCTTGCCCACCAAAATGTCCCCGGCGCGCACCTCGGCGCCGATGCGCACGATTCCGCGCTCATCCAGGTCCCGCAGCGCTTCCTCCCCGACGTTGGGGATGTCGCGGGTGATCTCTTCCGGCCCGAGCTTGGTATCACGCGCCTCGACCTCGTACTCCTCGATGTGCACGGAGGTGAACAAATCCTCGCGCACGAGACGCTCCGAGATGACGATCGCGTCTTCGTAGTTGTAGCCCTCCCAGGGCATGAAGGCCACCAGCACGTTGCGGCCCAGGGCCAGTTCGCCCTGGTCCGTGCAGGGCCCATCCGCGATGACGTCCCCGGCCTTCACCATGTCGCCGGTTTGCACGACCGGTTGCTGGTTGATGCACGTCCCCTGGTTGCTGCGCTGGAACTTGATCAGCTTGTAGGGCTCACGGCCCTTGTCAGTCTTGACGACCACCTCGTCCCCGCTGACCGACTCCACCTCGCCGTCGCTGCGGGCGACCACGACCGCCCCAGAGTCCACCGCTCCGCGGTACTCCATCCCGGTCCCCACCAGCGGCGCCTCGCTGGCCAGCAGGGGCACCGCCTGGCGCTGCATGTTGGACCCCATCAGCGCCCGGTTGGCGTCGTCGTGCTCCAGGAACGGGATCAGCGCCGTGGCCACGGAGACGGTCTGCTTGGGCGACACGTCCATGAAATCGACCTTGTCCGGCGGGACGAGCACGATCTCTCGGCCGTGGCGGGCCGACACGCGGGCCTCCACCAGCCGGCCTCGCTCGTCGATCTTGGCGTTGGCCTGCGCAATGACGTAGTTGTCCTCTTCGTCGGCCGTCAGGTAGCGGATCTTCCGGGTGACAGTGCCGTCCCGCACCTCGCGATAGGGGGTCTCGATGAATCCCAGATCGTTGACCCGGGCGTACGTGGCCAGTGAGCTGATCAGCCCGATGTTGGGACCCTCCGGGGTCTCGATGGGGCACATCCGGCCGTAGTGGCTGGTGTGCACGTCGCGGACCTCAAACCCGGCGCGCTCGCGGCTCAGCCCGCCCGGACCCAGCGCCGACAGGCGGCGCTTGTGGGTCAGCTCGGCCAGCGGGTTGGTTTGATCCATGAACTGCGACAGCTGGCTGCTGCCGAAGAATTCTTTGATCGCGGCCACGACCGGGCGGATGTTGATCAGGACCTGCGGGGTGATCTGCCCGGTCTCTTGGATGGTCATCCGCTCGCGGATGACGCGCTCCATGCGCAGCATCCCGATGCGGAACTGGTTCTGCAGCAACTCTCCCACCGACCGCACCCGGCGGTTCCCCAGGTGGTCGATGTCATCCACGGCGGCGCCTTCCTCCTCATTGTGCAGGCGAATCAGGTAGCGCACCACCTCGGCGATATCGTCACGCACCGCCGCAGGATGGCGCACGCCCTCTTCGGCCACGACGTACAGCACTTCCCGGCTCGGCGGAGCGATCCCCAGGACGACGCGGGTACCGGGCTCGAGCTTTTTGATGTCGATGGGCTCGCCATCCACGCGCACGGTGACGCGAGACAGCTGCCCGGTATACTCGCGCCCATCCTTCAAGATGAGCGTAAATTCCTTCTTGTCTCGCCGGACGGAGACGTCCTTGACCTCCCCCCCTGTCGTCTGGACCAGGGTACGGAATGGCAGCGGCGCCTCGAGGCCGAGCTTACGGTTCAGCTTATGACGCCCGACCTTGCCCAGGTCGTACCGCCGCGGGTCGAAGAACAGAGTCTGCAACAGCTGGCGCGCGCTTTCCACAGTCGGCGGATCGCCGGGGCGCAGGCGGCGGTAGATCTCGATGAGGGCTTCCTCTACGGCCTTCGGCCCCTTGCGCTCTTTGACCGGATCCTTGGTGAGCGTCGCTTCGATCGCCGCATCACCGTCGTAGAGCTTGAGGATTTTCTCGTCGCTCTCGTACCCCAGCGCGCGCAGCAGCACCGTGACCGGGATTTTCCGGGTGCGGTCGATGCGGGTGGAGATGACCCCGTTGTTGTCCATCTCCAGTTCCAGCCAGGCCCCGCGGTGGGGGATCACGGTGGCCGCCGGCATGGGCCGACCCGACGTGTCGGGGGACAGGCTGTAGTACACGCCCGGGGAGCGAACCAGCTGGCTGACCACCACCCGCTCCGCGCCATTTATAATGAAGGTCCCGCGCTTGGTCATCATCGGGAGGTCCCCCATGAAGACCTCCTGCTCTTTGATCTCGCCGGTCTCCTTGATGACCAGGCGGACCTTCACCTTGAGCGCGGCGCTGTAGTTGTAGTCGCGATCGCGGCATTCTTCCTCACTGTACTTCAGCCGTTCCAGGCGGTATCCGCCGTAGTCGAGGACCGGCGTCTCCTCGAATGCGCTGGGCAGCTCGACGCGCTTGCGACTGGTGTCGAGGGCGAAGTGCAGCTCCAGGTTCCCCGTGAAGTCCTGGATGGGGGAAACCTCATCGAAGACCTCACGGATTCCCTCGCGCAAGAACCACTCGTAGGAACGCCGCTGCACTTCAATAAGATCCGGCACATCCAGAATCTCGGGAATCTTCGCGAAACTACCCCGCGCGCGCCGGCCGCGGGTCACGACTTGACCCGCCACCGCCAGCCTGGCGCGGGCCGGGGTCGGCGCGGCGGTGCGAACAACCTTGCGTCGGGAGCGTGTCTTCACGGGGAACCGGTCACCTCCAGCACACACTCATGGTGCGCAGTGATCTGCGGTGGGACACAAGAGTCACAGCCCAGGGGGAACGCGCTGGTCCCCTCCAGGCCATCGTCGAACGCGTGTTGTCAGAAGGGATAATCGTGCTCAATGAAACAGTAAAAGCAAGGCTCGAATGCCTCGCTTCCGGTTCTCGGCGTCAGACTCCCAGGTCCAGGTGTCTTATCGGTCCGCAAAACCGTAAACATCATAATACTTGTCCAGAGACGCCACGTCAATACCCGGCAAGCAGGGAAACAGGAAACGGGCAACGGGCAGCCAGGCCAGGCTACTGACGGCTTCCCGCTTCCCGTTCCCTGTTGCCGGTCCTTACTTGATTTCGACCGTGGCTCCTTCGGCCTCGAGCTTGGTCTTGATCTGCTCGGCTTCGGCCTTGCTGACCTTCTCCTTCACCGGCTTGGGGGCACCGTCAACGAGGTCTTTGGCCTCCTTGAGCCCCAGCCCAGTGAGCTCGCGGACCACCTTGATGACCTGGATCTTCTTGTCGCCGATGGTCTTGAGGATGGCATCGAACTCCGTCTGCTCCTCCACCGCCTGCGCAGTCCCGGCCGCCCCACCCCCCGCCGGAGCCGCAGCCATAGCGACCGGAGCGGCCGCCGTCACCCCAAACTTCTCCTCTAGCGCCTTCACCAGTTCGGCCAGCTCCAGGACGGTGAGGTTGCCGATCGCGTCCACAATTTCGTCTTTGTTCATCTTCACCGCAGACCTCGTCTTGGTTTCTGCCACCGCAAGACCCCCCATCAGTCGATTTTCGGATTGCGAATTGCGGACTGAACTACCTTCTTATCTGCGATCTCTACACTAAGCTGCCCGCTCCCGTTTCTGCCGAATCTGGTCGAGCGCGTAAACCAAGTTGCGCTGCAGACCCGTGAGGACTCCGACCAGTCCTACCAGCGGGGACATCATCGAGCCCAGCGCCGAGGACAGCAGTTGCGCTCGCGATGGCACATCCGCCAGGCGCTTGATCTGCTCCGCGGTCATGACCTGCCCTTCCACCACCCCGCCCTTGATCTCCAACTTGCGCATCTGCCGGATGTACTCCAGCAGCAACTTGGCGGGGGCAACCGGGTCAGTGCGGCTGAATGCCACCGCCGTCGGGCCCTGCAGCAACGAGGCCAGCCCCTGCACGCCCACACCCTGCGCGGCCCGCTGCAGCAGCGTGTTCTTCACGACTTTGTACTCCACGCCGGCTTGGCGCAACTTGGCGCGCAACTGCGCGATCTCCCTGACATTGAGCCCGCGGAAATCCGTCAGAATTGCTGCGGCGGCCTGGCCCAGCCGCTGGCGCAGCCCCTCGACCTCCTGCACCTTCGCGGGGCGTGCGACGTGGGTGGCAGTTCGCCGGCGCTCTTTGACTTGTGTCCGGTCCATCGGATCTCCTCACCCGAAAATGAAACGGGGCCGCCGTAGATCGAGGCCCCATTACGCCAACCGGATCCGCCGCACTGCAGCGGTCCGTTCACCTCGGCGGGCGACCTTCTCAGGTCCTTCGGCCCCGGCGCGACCCGGGACACCTGCTGTCTACGGCTCTCTATGCACTTGTGACTGGCGAACAACAGGACTTAGTCTAGCATGCCATTGTCCACTGAACAATATCCGTTGTCCAGTCCCTATTCCCCAGTCCCTAGTCCCGCAGTTTCGTGTCAGGCCGTTGCCGCCTGCAGCATCCCCTCAGCCTTGACGGGATCGATGTGGATGCCGGGCCCCATGGTTGTGGAGATGGCGATCGAGCGCAGGTACTGACCCTTTGACGCGGCCGGCTTGGCCCGGACCACAGCCTCGAGCAGCGCGGTGAAATTCGCCAGGAGCTGCTCTTCTGTGAACGACGCCTTGCCGATGCCAGCGTGAAGAATCCCGGTCTTCTCGGTGCGGTACTCGATCTTTCCGGCCTTGATCTCTTTGACGGCCTTGGCGATGTCGAAGGTCACGGTGCCGGCCTTCGGGCTGGGCATCAGTCCGCGCGGGCCCAGGGTCCGGCCCAGCCGGCCCACGACATTCATCAGGTCAGGAGTCGCCACGGCCACGTCGAAATCCATCCACCCGCCCTGAATCTTTTCTGCGAGATCCTCTGCCCCGACATAGTCGGCGCCGGCCGATTCGGCCTCCTTCACCTTCTCGCCCTTTGCAAAGACCAGCACGCGCACGGTCTTGCCGGTCCCGGCCGGCAGTGGCACCGTCCCCCGGATCTGCTGGTCAGCCTGCTTGGAATCGATCCCCAGCCGGATGGCGACTTCGACGGTCTCGTCGAACTTCGCCTGTCTCATCTGCTTCAGCAGGCGCACCGCCTCTGCCGGAGCGTACAATGCCTTCGGATCCACCAGCTTCGCGCTCTCAATGTATCGCTTGCCGTGCTTCCCCATGCGAATTCCACCTCGTCTACTTAGTCTTCTTGGTCTTCTTGGTCTTCTTGGTCTACCTACTCGACGGAGTGCCGCTTGTAGACCACGTAGACTAAGAAGACCTGGTAGACCAAGTAGACGTAGTTTTTTGAGTCAGCCGACGATTTGGATGCCCATAGACCGCGCGGTGCCCTCAACCATGCGCATCGCGGCGTCCACGTCGTTGGCGTTGAGATCCCGCATCTTCTGCGTCGCGATGTCGCGCACCTGGGCGCGGGTGATCTTGCCGACCTTGGTCTTGTTGGGCTCGCCGGATCCCTTCTCGATCCCCGCAGCCTGGCGGAGCAGCACCGACGCCGGGGGTGTCTTGGTGACGAACGAAAACGTGCGGTCGGCGTACACCGTGATCTCCACCGGGACGATCGTCCCCACCATGGAGGCGGTCCGCTCGTTGTACGCTTTGCAGAACTCCATGATGTTCACGCCGTGCTGTCCCAGCGCGGGCCCGACGGGTGGCGCCGGCGTGGCCTTCCCTGCGGGAATCTGCAACCTGACCACAGCAGTGACTTTCTTCGCCATCCCTCAACCTCAGTCTACACAGTCTTCCCCGTCTTCACAGTCTCACAACCTGCAAGCAGACAGGGGAGACTAGAATTCAGACCTTTTCCACCTGACCGAAGTTCAGCTCCACCGGTGTGGCACGACCGAAGATCGACACCAGCACGCGCACTTTCTCCTTCTCGACCATCACTTCATCCACGACGCCGGTGAAATCCATAAACGGCCCAGAGGTGATCCGCACCTGGGAGCCCTTCTGGAAGGTGATGCGGTACTTCGGCGTCTCATCCCGCAGTTGCTTCAGGAGCTTTTTGACCTCCTGGTCGTCCAGTGGGACCGGCCGCGTGCCGGAGCCCACGAACCCCGTCACGCCGGGGGTATTGCGGACGACGTACCAGGAGTCGTCCTCCATGATCATCTCGACCAGCACGTAGCCGGGATAGATCTTGCGATCGACCTCGCGCCGCTTGCCCCCCTTGATTTCCTTCTCTTTCTCGGTGGGAACCAACACCTGCAAAATCTTCTCTCCGCCCTGCGAGCGCATCGACTGCATGCGGCGTTCCAGGTTTGTCCTCACTTTGTTCTCGTAGCCGGAATAGGTGTGGATGACGAACCATTTCGCGCGAGGATCGCGGGGCTTTTCGACTTCCGCGGCAACTTCCGGAGCGGCCGCCTCGGGCGCCGGCGCCGGTTCAGGTTCCGGCTCGTCGGCAAATATCTCCTTGATTTTCTGTTCGACGGTGGGATCTTCGGTCATGACGCCCTCGTGGAGGGGGTTAGCGGCCCAGCACCTGCGTGAAGAGCCAGGTAAACAACGCATCCCACGCGCCCAGGTACGCCGACAGGACCGCCAGGACGGCCACGACGACGATGGTGGACGCCACCAGCTCAGTCCGGCTCGGCCAGTCCACCCGCTTGAGTTCGGCCCAGACCTCGCGGGCATAGCGCACCAGCCGGTCCCAGATCGAGGGGCCTTTGGCCCCCGGGACCGCGGGACGGGGGGCGACCCGCGCGGGCTGCTGATTGACGCCGGCTTCCGTGAGACGGGCCATGGGGCCTCGCATAAAAAAAAAGACTTTACGGCCACCGCCCATTATAGGGGTGGGATTCTCGCGTGTCAATCGGACGACCTATGGGAGTCCAGTTTAACAACGTTCTCGAAAAGTCGCTCGTAGGCGATGTTCCGACCCTCGAACACGGCCAGCAGTCCCACAATCTCGCTTACTCTCTGCTTGGTAAGAGGCTCGTTACCTTCTTTGCCTGCGATGCCAAATGGTGCGAGTATAAGAAGATACATCCCTTCGGGAGTTTCACGCATGTGAAGTGTAGATGCATCGAGTCGCCATTGGCATTCATCAACGAAATCAAGGTGGAGCCCACTTGGATCATAATAGTTGATCCGACCATAAGAGATGAAAACGCAAAGACCCAAAGTATCGAGCACGATACTGCGTGGAGGTTCGCCTAGAATCCCTGCTAACTCTCAGAACTCGGTATGCGGTGATCCAGACACTGCTCCCCTGATGCGTTTCAAGCCAATCGGATGGCATGAGTCCAGAGAGGGGATTTTGCCGGTTCTCGCCCTCCTGCATGTATCAGTGTCGCTTCAACATCCTGGGGTCCCTGTGTCGGTTCCGGGCGCTCTCTGTCTTACGCGCGTCGTCCCACCTGTCAGCGCTTTTAGCTTGGCTAGAAAACTACCTCGAAATCTTTCTTGTCGGGTTCCACCTTAGGCGCGTTGAACCAATCCAATCGCGATTCGCCTCTTCTTGGGTCCAATTAGACGATAGAGGTCCCGTTATCCGTGATGCCAGAGTATTCATCCTGTTCAGGGCATCCGCCAGCTCAACCTGGCCGAAGTCCCCATCAAACGGAGGATTTCCCGTGATCCCCAGCGTCGCCATGTCGGGGGTGCTCGCCGCTGCCCGAATCACTGCATCTAGCGCCGGTTTCACCGCATCCGCCCAGTGTCCACTGTCAATCTGTGTCTGCGCCCATGTATTCGCGTCCTGCTGTGGCACTTCCCACGGACTCATAGCCGTTTCGTTATTTGCACCGACACGCAGACATGACGTTACTGCGTCAATTGCCGTCAATGGCCCCGTGAAGCAAGGTCCACACGAATGATTCTGACCATCCGGCCACCAGAATTTCCACGTCGGGGTGCTGACTATGTCAACGTAGTAAATGGGGTTAGAGCTAGGGGGCCAGGATCCAATATGGCAACCCCACTCGTCGCCCCAAGGAAAACTTCCTCCCCATTGGTCGTAACTATTCCAATAGACGACTCTAAAGTATGCGCCTTGATTGTCGTACCAGTATCTGGATTGGCTAGCCGGAGGAGCAGACTTCTGCTGTGCCCTAAGGTAATCAGCCGGCGAAAATCCGCGATAGTAGTTATACGCCCCCACCACCACCGGCGGGGTCGCGGTAATGGTACCACACCAAGACGTCCCTGTAATACAGGTCTGCGGGCTCGTGACCGAGGACTGTGCTCCCGTTGCCAACGCCCTGGTCCCAGCACCATTCCCGTCCCCGTCTAACGCGCCGTCTGGTGCCAACAACTTATCAGCGACTTTCGGACCTGGATTAAGACAGGGGGTCCCAGGTACGTAAGAGACAGAATAAATATACCAGATGTCAGGATCGTCCCTTCTCCGATCTGTGACGCCGGTGTGAAAGTCCGTCGAAGTATTCATGTTCCACTGACAGCTCTCTACTGATGTTTCCGGTGGCATGAAGTCCTGATGAACGTGGAAACCCCTCCAGCCTGGATCTCCCGTTTTCGTCTTGCACTCAGTATCGTCTACAACCGATCCTACCGTCCTCCAGTTATCTCCGCCAGAGTACCAAGCGCTGCTAGTGACGTTTAGAGTCAAACTGTATCCAGACGGACCACTGGCATGCAGCATGCGCTGCCTTCCTCTGAAATAGCCACTTGCCCCATTTGGATTGTCGTTCACTGTACCGAAATCAAAGAGACTGGCCTCGATTATGTGACATTTGCCAACCTGGGAAATGCACTAGAGATTGGTACACGCAACGAAGGGCATGGTGCGGAACATGACGTATCGTTTGTTTGACCATAGACTGCAAGTTCGACTTGTTCTGTCGGAGAGCTGGTGCACCCCGTGGCTGTTTGCGGCACCTCATCGAGAGCAGTTGCCTGGCTGATTTCATCAATACCCCTATGCCAAGTCTTACTGACGCACCATTTCAAACCACTGCCGTCAAAGTTGGTACCCCGTGTGGCTGCCATGAGACGGATCGTATCCGTGCGTGTGATTTGCGCCTCCGCTATCTTGGGGCCATTGAAAAGTAGGAACGATAATCCGAGACAAGCTCCGGCGATCAGCAACAAGAATCTTGTCATGGTCGCACCCCCATGATTCGAGTTGCCAGTTCTATGGCCTGTTCCAAGCTCTTGAAAGTGTCGTCAATCGCGACCAGAATGCCTGGCTGATCCACGCTTGGAAATCGCTCGATAACGGCGAGGCGCAGGCTCCCCGGAAACCCTGGCATTGGCAACTGCGCAATTGCAGGTTTTCCGGCCACAGCAAAGAGCTTGAGTCGGTCCAGGGGAACCTCGTAAAGAATTATCGGTTTCCCCACGAAGTATCCCTTGCCTATGATCTCCATGCCGTAAATCTCAATGGCTACGATCCTGCCATCAGCACACTCGGTCACGCCTTCAAGCTTATTACCAAAGATAGGGGAGTAGAGCTCTGAGGCCTTTATTTTTTCAATCTTAGCGGGCCTAAATGGTTTTGGGCAGGGTGGGGAATCTGACCCCTGGTGAAGACCCACTAAGAAGTCTCCGAGAGGTCCTTCGTAGGCTGGTTTCGCCTGATCTCCGGCCGCAGCCGGTTTGGTCTCACCCGACGAAGGAGGCTGCTGAGGTTCTGTTGCTGGCGAGGGCATGACGCGAGGACGATCACGTAAGGGGCCGATGGAGCGGGCCACTGCGATTACCGTCAGTCCGACCACAACAGCCATCAGGATGGCTAGCCGGCGGAGAAGCTTGGATCTGATCTTCGTCCACCTCGCTGCGACAGCGTTGGCATGTCCAGCGACTTCTGATGCCCGCCCTCTTTAGGTCAGAATCCTATCAAACTAAACTAGCCACGTCAATGCGGAAGTCGTGTAACACCAAAGTTGTCGGGCACGCTGGATGCCGTGAAGCTCGCGGAACAGTTGGCCGAGCGAGGGCCTGATCTGCCTAGTCCCCTCAGAGATTTCACCTACAGCGTCTATTCGCACCTGATTCCCGGCCAGGACGATGCTGTGAAGGCCGCTGATGACCTGCCAATCACTTCGAAGGATTCGGTACATTGAAAGGTGGCAGGGGCGGAGAGATTTGAACCCCCAACATCCGGTTTTGGAGAGAGTCGCGATGCTTGTGCTTGCTGATGCCCGTTGCGGCTCGCCAGAAACTCCTCATCTGTTGCGGCTTTATAGCAGCTCCATCTTCGTGTGTCGTGCTGAATCCTACCGTAGCCTGCCTCGGACTGGTGGGTAAAGCAACTAGGAAGCAACCGGACTTGAAGAGGTAGCGTCGCCGCAGGACGGATCCCAAGACCTCACCCGCCAGTCCCAACGTTAGAATGATATGGACGAAACACCGCAGCACTGGGGGAAGTCCGGGTGTGACTAACCCAGACGTACGGTCCCCCGTTCCGATCCGTCGCAAAGGCAATCGCGGTTCCGTCCGGAGCATAGGTCGGATCCTGGGTGAACGGACCGACTCCCTCTAACCCGATCGCTCCCCCGGTTGATCTCCCACCATAGCCTGTCGGACCAGACACGGGCGTTTGTGACTCAGGGAGAGTTCGAGAGGGTACCTCCGCACCAGGGCCCATAAGTATCGGCCGGTGGCTGGACTCATGGAATAGGATCAAAACAAGAACCCCCGCAGCGAGACAGGAGGCAAGAATTGTTCCGGGGATCTTTCTTCGGCTATGCACACTACTCCTTATGGCTGCCCGAGGTATTGAGTGATGGCCGCCGATATCGCATCCGCCACCTGCTGAAGGTACGCCGGATCACGGAATGCGCTTTCCTGTGTAGCGTTTGACAAATGAGCGACCTCGCTGAGCGCCGCAGGCATGAGTCTCGTGTCCGATGCATGTTCCAACACATAGATCTTCCCCTCCTCCTCCGGCGTCCAGGGACTATCGTGACCAGAATATACCACTCCTGGAATACCACTCTTCCCGTCCCACTCAGACATTCTAAGACTCACGGGATTGGGGTTCTTGAGTAACGGCGCCTGACTCTGCGCCACACGACCTGCTAGGGATTCCGACTGAGCCCTGGTCGATGTAACTTCGGCGTCAACCCAGACTTCAGTCCAGTTAAAGCTTGGATTGATATTGCTGTTGAGATGGATCGAGACGAAGATCGCTGCCCCTTTAGCAATAGCAATGTCCAGTCTCGTTCGCTGCGCGATGTAGCCCTCATCGAGCCGCGTCTGAACGACCGCATAGCCTCTTGCCTCAAGGTTCACCTTGACTCGCTGTGCGATATCCAAGACTACAACATCCTCCCGCAGTCCTGTTGGTCCGGTCGCCCCCTCCCGGTCGCGGGAGTCTCTAGCGGTTCTCTCTCGGACCTGCGCCGGGCCTGCGGAATCGGCCGTTTTCGGGCCGAAATGAAGAAGGCCCTCCGCGGGGAGGGCCTGGGCCACTTAGAGGTGTACGCCGATCAGGATCGCTGGGATCCCGCCGGGTCCTGCCTGGCCGCTAGGTGCCGGATGAGGTCACTGGTGGCGACCCGGCGGCCATGCCAGATGAGGAGATGTTCCTTCCACGTCTCCAGGCCCGCGGTGAGCTCGAGATCGTTGTCCGATCCCGACATCGCGACGAGCCGGAGCAGGTACATCCTGCAGGTCTCGCAGTTGTCGTACGCTCTTCCCATCCCCATGCCTCTGCTAAGCATGTCGTCTTCTCCTCTTCAGGTACCTGACCTCCGCGACGAGCCTCCGGATGAGATAGAGGAAGTAAACCCAGCGGGGTGGAGGTCTATCGCTGTGTAGTAGGGGGTGGTGCCGCTTTGACTCAGAGCCAGATCGCCACGCGGGACGACCAACGCGATCAGCCCCAGAAGGATAACGGTGCAGGTTGTGCGCGAGGCAGAAATCGACCTGATTGCGAGGCGAAGAGGCCGCGATACTTTCTTAATTAGCGACATGGTCTCTGCACTCCGCAAGAGCAACAGAGAGACCCCCGCGTTGAGTCTGACACTTTCTCAATTAAGCTTGATTATACAGCGTGCGTGCGCAAAAATCCTGCAATGATTGTCACTCTGCCGTGCTTTCTCGCAAGGGCATGTGATGACCACTGAAGTAGAGCGGAATTGGACGAGTGTTCGTGGCAGGGGCGGAGGGATTCGAACCCACAACATCCGGTTTTGGAGACCGGCGCTCTGCCAGTTAGAGCTACGCCCCTACAACAACTAATCTACACAAACTACACAAGCTACACAACCTACACAATTACCTACCCAGATTACCTATCCAGGCCTACTGTTTCGGCTGTGGCAGGTAATTGTGTAGATTGTGTAGGTCGTGTAGATTGTGTCGGTTCGCCTCATCGCGTTTCGCGATGAAGGGTGTGCTTGCGGCACCACTTGCAGTATTTCTGCATCTCGATCCTGTCAGGATCGTTTTTCTTGCTCTTCGTTGTGGTGTAGTTCCGGCGCTTACAGTTGCTACACGCTAACGTGATAATATCTCTCGCCATTATTCAACCACCTTCGCAACGGCGCCGGCCCCCACCGTCCGCCCGCCTTCCCGGATCGCAAACCGCAGCCCCTCTTCCAGCGCCACCGGCGTGATCAGCGCGATCTCCATCGTGATGTTGTCTCCCGGCATCACCATCTCCACCCCGTCCGGCAGCTTGACGTCCCCCGTCACGTCCGTCGTCCGAAAGTAGAACTGCGGCCGGTACCCCGTGAAGAACGGCGTGTGCCGCCCCCCCTCTTCCTTGGTCAGCACGTACACCTCCGCCTTGAACTTCGTGTGCGGCTTGATGCTCCCCGGCTTCGCCAGCACCATCCCCCGCTCGATCTCTTCCTTCTCCACCCCCCGCAGCAGCACGCCCACGTTGTCCCCCGCCACCGCCTCGTCCAGCGTCTTGCGGAACATCTCGATCCCCGTCACCACCGTCTTCTTCGCCTGCGCCCGCAGCCCCACGATCTCTACCTCTTCCCCCACCTTCACCTTCCCCCGCTCCACCCGCCCCGTCGCCACCGTCCCCCGCCCCGTGATCGTGAAAATGTCCTCCACCGCCATCAGGAACGGCTTCTCCACTTCCCGCTGCGGCGTCGGGATGTACGTGTCCACCGCGTCCACCAGCGCCCACAGCTTGTCCACCCACTCGTTCTTCCCCCGCGCTATCCCCTTGCCCCCCGTCCCCTCCAGCGCCTCCAGCGCCTTCAACGCGCTCCCCCGGATTACCGGGATCTTGTCCCCCGGATACTGGTACTGGCTCAGCAGGTCCCGCACTTCCACCTCCACCAGCTCCAGCAGCTCCGGGTCATCCACCATGTCGACCTTATTCAGAAACACCACGATGTACGGCACGTTCACCTGCCGCGCCAGCAGGATGTGCTCCCGCGTCTGCGGCATCGGCCCGTCCGCCGCGCTCACCACCAGGATGGCCCCATCCATCTGCGCCGCCCCTGTGATCATGTTCTTGATGTAGTCCGCGTGCCCCGGACAGTCCACGTGCGCGTAGTGCCGCTTCGGCGACTCGTACTCCACGTGGCTGATCGCGATCGTGATCCCCCGCGCCTTCTCCTCCGGCGCGTTGTCGATCTCCCAGAACCCGTACGGCTTCGTCACGCCGATCCCCGCCAGCGTGTGCGTGATCGCCGCCGTCAGCGTCGTCTTCCCGTGGTCCACGTGCCCGATCGTCCCCACGTTGCAGTGCGGCTTCGTCCGCTCAAACTTTGGCCTGCTCATGCCACCCTCCCCAACCTCGATCTATGAGTGCGATCCCTAATCCCTACTCCCGCAGTTTCTTTCAGCATAATGACTCGTGAGTCGTGAGCCATACACCACGGTTCACGACTCGCGAGTCACGCAAAGCGTCCGCCCTGAACCACGCGCTCCGCTTGGGTTCAGGGCATGAACCACTCGCGCTTCTGCAGAATGGCGCCGCCATGAACCCGAGCGAAGCGAGTGGTTCATGGAGCCCACGACCGGATTCGAACCGGTGACCTTGTCCTTACCAAGGACACGCTCTGCCACCTGAGCTACGTGGGCGCGTTGCAAGAGATGCCGTATTGCAACCGTATTATAGAGGTGGTGTATACCCATTTCAAGCGTCGTGCCGGATCGGGGACTCTCGTGCGATTTTGCGACCGGCGGCGTCGAAGGGAGGACGGGATCGTGGACTGGGTCGGGTGGATGGTGGTGGTCTTGCTGATCTGGTTCCTCTTCTTCCGCAAACCCTAGAACCCGGGTAGAATAGCAGTGATGGTTGAGCGGGAGTAGCTCAGTGGTAGAGCGTCTCCTTGCCAAGGAGAAGGTCGCGGGTTCAAGTCCCGTCTCCCGCTCCAGCGTGTGCACCGCCACGGCGGCGTAGCCAAGAGGCAAGGCAGGGGTCTGCAAAACCCCCACTCCCCGGTTCGAATCCGGGCGCCGCCTCCAACCATGAACGACCGGGAACGCGGGATCGCGGAAACGCGGGAACGCGAATTTGGAAGGACCATAAAGACCAGGGTAGTGCCCTGGTCGCTTCTTTTTTCGGGTCGTGCATACCCTATAATCGAGGACGGGCGGGTGGCGGAACTGGGATACGCTGGGGCCTTAAAAGCCTCTGGTCTGAAAGGACCTTGTGGGTTCGACTCCCACCCCGCCCACCACTGGCGTAGTGACGATCCTTCCTACTGCTGGATCGGTTTGGCCAGCGGGCGGTCGTACCGTAAGACGGGGAGATAACGCTCCAGAAGCGCGAACCCACCGAAGAGGACTGCCACGTACGCGAGATCTCCGAGGACTGTGTTCCGGAAGAACGGCAAGGCCGCCACATACGCGGTCGTAAGTCCCGCCCACGACTTGGGATAGAGCGTCCCCATCACCCACACGCCGAAGTTCGTGACGACAAAGAACAGGACCGAACTCGCCAGGGTAGCCATCACCACCGGCAACAAGGTCTTCCGCCTTCGCACCTGGGTGCCGACCAGCACGATCAGCAGGAAGCTCCCGTAGACGAACGGCATCGTGGAATGGAACCCAAGAAGCACGTCACTCAGCACCATCGCGGCCAGCGGCACGGCGCACGCTGCCGCGAGATGAGAGAATTGCGCGCCTGCAAAGAGCGCCATGGCGGCGACCGGCGCCACGTTGGGTGGATGAGGGAGTAGACGCGATGCTGCCGCCAGGAGAATTCCGGCGAACAGCACGAGAGGACGCGCGGAGATCATCCACGATCACCTCGCTTCACAGATTTGCGCCTGGCGTCCTCAAGACCTCTTTCCTTCTATGATGGAGAAGAACTCCGCCCGTGTCCGGGCGTCCTCGCGGAAGATCCCGCGCGTGGCGGAGGTGACGACCTTGCTGCCGGGTTTCTTGACCCCCCGCATCGTGGTGCACAGGTGTTCTGCCTCGATCACCACGGCGGAGCCGGCAGCACCCAATCCACCCTGGCAGAGAAAGTCTGCCACCTGCGATGTCAAACGTTCCTGCACCTGAGGGCGGCGCGCGAGCATCTCGACCAGGCGCGCCACCTTGCTGACGCCTAGGATGCGTCCCTGCGGAATATACCCGACGTGCGCGACCCCGTGAAAGGGCAAGAAGTGATGCTCGCACATGGAATAGAACGGAATGTCTTTCACGATCACCAGCTCATGGTGATCTTCATCGTCGAACCCTACCTCCAACAGCTCGCGCGGATCTTCCTTGAGACCCGCAAAGATCTCCTCGTACATATCGGCGATGCGCCGGGGCGTGCCGATCAGTCCTTCCCGCTTCGGATCCTCACCGATGGCCTCGATAATCTGTTGCACTGCCCGCTCAATCACTGCCTTGTCCATTTGCTTGACCTCGGTAGCCACCTATCGTCCCTCCTTGTGT
>Ga0209152_10000250_pt1 | contig 27297 bp, 31 predicted proteins | sample GraSoiAngelo_107_FD_185873 | JGI IMG/M metagenome (GOLD analysis project Ga0209152, IMG submission 185873) | Grasslands soil microbial communities from the Angelo Coastal Reserve, California, USA - 14_0903_09_30cm (SPAdes) (version 2) | ecosystem: Environmental > Terrestrial > Soil > Grasslands...
AGTAGAACGGAACTCCGAACTCGCTTCTTATCGCGGGTAGGAATCAAAGGCAAAGACCGGGTCCGGACCGGAGTCGCCCTTTGATTTCGACATTCTTCTCCTGTGCCCACTTTTTCCTGTGACGAAGCAGATTAGGATCCAGTCCTTTTATGATAATTCAACCATCAGTACGCTCGGGAAGCGATTGAGACCGTGACTACTGGACTGAAAGAGTGGTTGTTACAATTGCCGGATGTTGTTGAGGCACCACATAGTTTCGGCGGAACTGAGTATCAGGTTAACGGTCGCCAGTTCATGCACAACCATGGTCCAAGATATTTGGATATTCATTTGTCGCGGGAAGACCAGGAACGAGTGCTGCGTGAAGGCAAGGCTGAGCGTCACCGGTTCACACCGGCACGAGCGGGATGGGTTACCTTCCACGTACGATCTGATGGGGATGTTGAGGCAGCAAAGTAATTGATCACGTTGGCTTACAATGATGCTCGAAAGATCACTGCGTTTCGAAAACAGCGCCTTTCTCCATAATAGTCAGCACAAATGTACAGTGGGCTATGCGTTTCGGCTTTTCGCGGCTAGTTGCATGGCTACCTGTTTCATGATTCTTGCGCCGACGGTGGCGCCTGCGGCTTTGGTCTTGTTCATGAAGGGATTCTCGGGGACCCTTGCATACATCATCATGTAGGGCGCCATAGCCAAGATAACCTTGCTCTCAGCCTTCCGAATATGCTCCTCCAGAGTACTCCTAGGCTGCCCTTGCTTCCGAGCCAGATCGTCCGCTGTTATCCGTTTCGGAATCTCATAATATCCCCCTTCCACCGCGGATAGCAACGCTTTCAATTGTTTCTCGGTCAGCTGGCCGAACAAGCTGCTCAGTGACAGGAGAAATGTATCGTCGGTGACGCCTACCGAGACTGACTTTTTGTGTAAAACCTCTGTTGCGCCGATCTTGTCCAATCCTCTGAGCAATCCCCTGAGATCATGATCGTCATAACCCACCAGACGATGGTATTCCCATCCTCCTGCCAAGACTAGGGGAGGTATGGGCATGAAGTTGTGTCGCTCGATTATTGGACTGATAGGGGTCCCCTTGTGGTCCGAGCCGCAACAACATGTTCGGGCCACTAGCTGGAACTTGTCCTGGTAGTATGTTTTTGAGATGATCTTCCCATCGAGGTGTGCCTTTGTGGTCTTGGTTATCTCGTTTTGAAGTTCCTCGAGCGAAGCGAACCCAGCGGCTTCTATTTCAAGAACGTCCGTGCTTCCATTACACCACAAAGAGAACCTCGCTGTTGGAAATTTCGTGGTCAACTGGTTGTAGTGATCCTCATGCCCCGTCGTCGGCTGAAACCGAAAGAACAGCTCAAACAAGTTCTGAACGAGACCCGATAGCCATCCCGGGCATATAACAAAAGTGCCGGCGTGCGCCAGCAACTAATAGCAGTCGGACAACGGTGAATCAACTACCAGCGCAGGACGGCTCAAACATAATCCGGCAGAACAACGTTCTCATCGTCAGATGAAAAAAAGATGGCAGTTCGAGAAGATTGGATGAGAATCGCACAGAGCATTCACAATTTCTTCCAAGCGTTTACACCCCATACAAGCGGAGCGGTGGAAAGAGGCGGCGATAGCATGGTAAATTCTCCAAGGGTCCAGCCCACAGTCCTCTGGGTCAGAAGCCCCCTAGGCGTGAGGGTGCTTGCAGAGATCGAGCGTAAGCGGAACCAGGCCTACCTGTATAGCTTGAAGAACCAGATCAGGTGAGAGGCACATCAAAATGCAATCCACAGCAGAGAAGGATTCGATGAAACTGGGATCATCGGGGCAAGTTGGAGATCTTGCGTACGATCCCATTCACCGTTGCCCGGTGTGCGGGCAGATGGCCCGATGCTTTACGGTTGATGGCTTCCACAACTGCAACCTATGTGGGTCAACATGGCGATCTTCCATATGGTCGGGAGTCTCCTAGACCCAGATTCGCTTTACTTCGGTGAAGTGAGGATCGTCGGTGGCGCAGGGGATCCGAAGTTTTCTCGCGGTCGCCATTATTAGCGCGTCGGCCATGGGGACCTTAGCACGGTGGCTTATTCTCGCCGCTTCCTCCGCGATCTCTGGATCAACGTCTATTATCGTGAACTCTTTCTTGATCGAGTTAACGCGGAGGTCCGCAACGGTGCGGTCTTCGTGGCTGATCGAGAGCTTGTAGACCTCGTACAAGCTTATCGAAGAAGCGAATGCGGTCTTGGAACTGTCGAAGATACTTCTCAGTTTCTGAGAGAATTCAGGGTTCTTCGAGGTGAATACGGCCCAGAAATAACGAGTGTCGAAGAGCACTAGCTTTCTTCCCGCATCTTGTCAAGAAGCCGGAACGCCTCACCCTTGGTCATCCTGCTCTTTCCAGCAAGGTCAAAAATCGACGGCACTTTGCTGAAGACTATCCTTCCTCCCTCAGTCTCTACCGTTAGCCTCGTTCCCTCGCGGATGTCCAGTTTCTTCCGAATCTCTTGCGGTATTGTAGTCTGCCCTCGTCTCGTAACCACGACCTCCTGAGTCATGATAGGACACATTTCGAATTCCTACTATTAAATGATTCCTATCCCTTCTCTAATCCTATCACTGGCCCCTCGGGAAACCAATTAGACCGCGCACCGCCAAGAACCCGCTTGAAACACTTTCCGCTTCCGTCAGCCTCGGGAGCTAGTTTGTCTTGCGCCGATTGATGTATATATCCAGCCTTGTCCTAACTTTGGCCGCTTTACCATGCCTATGATTGACGTTTATGCACCAGCAGACCTTTTCCCGGCCGGCACCGACGGTCGGCTTGGCAAGGAGCTCACCATGGCTGTTCTCTAAGCTGAGGGTGTCGCAACCCCGGCTCCCTTCCACCTCAACAACACTGCGGCTTTCATCCATCGAATGGACCAGCACGCGATTCACACCGCAGCCACCGATTCCGCCCGCACCGTACGCGTTCAGGTCATCACGCCTCCAGCGGCATTAACCCGCGAAGGCCAGAAGCAACTCGTTAGAGAAATAACCGAGATCATCACCAAGATCTCAGGCGACCCCACACAGGCAAGTCGAACCTGGGTGATACTTACTGAGGCGGCAGAGGGCGGTTGGGGGCTCTCAGGTACAGCCTTTGGTCGTCAGGAGTTCACGGCACTCGCCGCCAAAGCGGCCGCGGCCCGTGCGAAATAAAGCGTACAAATCCGACACGAGAATACTTCTTATTGCACCAACTTTAGGGACCCTCGAAATGGATATGCAGTCTCAATCGAAACCGAAGAGGCCAGTTGGAGTCAGAATAATCGCGCTAGTTGCTGCTGCTGGAGGCTTGCTGTCATTGTTCGGGGCTGCATCCATCTTTTCCGGCAACGCCACGGGTCCCACCTGGCTGGCAATAGTAGTAGTGTTCTTCGGCATCCTGGGCTTATCACTGGGCGTCGGGTTCTACACTGGAACTCGCTGGGCCTGGATGGGAGGAATCGTGATCTACATTGTCTCGATCCTGCTCGGAATCCTGGAGATATTGTACGGGGGTACTGTCGGAGGGATAGGCGGCGTCATCAGAATGGTGGCTGGAATAGTCATCCCGCTGTACTTGACTCGGGCCGGCCCTAAGAGTTTCTTCGGCAAGGGACGAGCCGCCCACAGCTCGTAGGTCCCTAATCGACAAACCAGGAAGGTCATACTTTCAGTAATTCTTAACTCAACGAACGACCTAGGGGATGTATTATGCAGTCCATAACCAGTAAGGTCGAGATCCACGATGTGGCACCCGGCCTATGGATCTGGCGTGCGGAACATCATCACTGGAAGCCTGGCGACGACTGGCAACCGATTGTGACATCGACCTATGTCGAATCGAGAGGTGAGAGGCTCGTGATGGACCCACTCGTCCCGAAGACGGGCGCCGAGGAATTGTGGAAGCGTCTAGGCAACCGACCGCCGACAATGGCTGTGGTCCTCATCCCTGATCATGTCCGGGACATTGAAGAGTTTGTCCGCCTCTACAGGGTTCGTCCCTTCGGCCCGAGGCTTTTCTGGCCTGATGACGTCCCCAAGACTGCGCTGGAGATTATCGAACCGGACCGAGTTCTTCCGGGAGGCTTTGTTGCGCTTTACGACGGGAGAGGGCGTCTCGAGACGCCTCTCTGGCTCCCTGAGCAGCGGGTGATAGTCTTTGGAGACGCACTAACGGAACGGGCTGGTGAACTTCGGGTCTGGGGTTCGCCGTGGCATGAGAAGCGAGCGTTGCCAGCGCTACGAGAGCTGCTGAAGCTTCCGTTTGAGCAGGTCATTATTTCGCATGCCGACCATGAACCAGTGCATAGCCGCGCGGCCTATGAGCGCGCATTGGAACTCCCACCTTGGGAGGGCTAGCGGACCGAATGAATTCAGCTGTCGAGGTTCTCGGGTTCGCTAACTTGTTCTTAGGGGGTATCCTTGCGGGCGAGGAGTTGGTGATCTACTACGGGGTGCGGACACCGCTCGCCGGTCTTGAGGAGCGACCGCAGACCCTTTTGCGTCAGGCACTCATTCGCCGTCTACGGTTCTTGGTGCCCGCCTTCTTTGTGCAGACGATCTTGTTAGGGGCCGCGGTAACTGCCTTCGATGGTTTCGGCCCAGGCTTTGTCTTCCGTTCTGTAGGCGTCCTCGCATTGCTCACCTGGGCTGTGGTCACAATCCCCGGAACAGCAGCTATCAATGCGGCCATCCTCGACTGGGATCCCAGCGCGCCACCCAAGAACTGGCGAACGATGGTGAGCCGATGGGAGCGGTTCGCCGCTGTAAGACCTTGGGCGGCGATGGTCGCATTTGCCATGTTCTTAACGGCCATGGCGGTCAGTTTTGGCTAGCCTGACCCGTCTAAGTTCTTGTGACTAAGCTTTTCTTGTTGACAAAAAAGGTCGACTAGTCTTTCGGGTGCTCTCTACTACTTCGGGTTGCCCGCTTTGAGCCAGTCGACATAATGTCGAATGGCCGATTGAATGTCGAAATTTGGTACGAAGCCGGTGTCCTCCTGTAACCGTTTGGTCTCCATGAGAGGTAGGGGTGGAAATGGAAAATGCCCTGGGGGAAGCTCTACTTTGAAATTCGGGACCGCTCTCTTGACCGCTTCCACCACTTCCCTATTTGGAGTGAGCTTGCCTGAGCCTATGTTGTAAACGTCATACTGCAACTTCTCGGCGGTATGAACGAGTGCGATGGCGCGTGCCAAGTCCTTGATATAGCATAGATCTCCCGTATCTTCGGCGTTACCGAAAAACACGTTCTCAAGGTTCGGTGGTTTCCCGCTTACGGCCGCATGAACTAGTCGTGCCTCGAGGCCGAGCTGATTTCCGTCAAATGGGCCGTACATTCCCATTAGTCGAGCGCATATGGTGTTGATGCCGGTCTTCTTTGCGAACTGGTCTGCGGCCACTTCGACAATCTTCTGGTATGCTAGAATGGGGAACATGCTTGGGAGAGAAATGGGAGCCTCCTCGTCTACTGTTCCTTGAAGCCCGAGGTACATTCCGCCTGTACTGGAAAATGTCACCCGTTTGACCTTCCAGTCATGTGCCACTCGGAAGGTGGCGTCGAGCATGTCGAAGTATCCCCGGAGACCGCGTAGCGGGCCCTCTCCTGAGGCGAAGCCTCCTGCGACGTTAACGATGCCGTCAATCTTGTGCTTCCCGCCGATCTTTCGTAAGTCCGCAAGTGAGGTCGAGTCGGCAGGTTCAACAATCACACGGCGATGATCAATGTGATCCCGAAGGAAACCAGGAACCTCTGTGTTCTCGTGCCTAGTAACCACGCAGTCCTGGCCATGTTCAACCAGGGCTTCTGTTGTGTTCGACCCTATGAAGCCGTTCAGGCCGCCGACGACGAGAATCATAGCAACTCTCTCATAGACGAAATGTGTGAGCCTGACAGGACCGGATTTTGATCAGTATGACTTACCGTGATAATCACTTTTCCCCTGGCTTGGCCTTCTTCAAGGTATCTAATAGCGTCGGCAGTCTCACTCAACGTATAGCGTCTATCGATCACGGGCACGACCTTTCCTTCTTCCATGAGCCTCTTCAATGTCACGAGGTCCTCCTGGTTTGATTTTGCTATGAAAAAGATAAACTTCTTGTCTCCCCTTGACGCCAATGGCCTTCGAATTGCAAAATAGAGCAAGCGCCGGATGATCTTGTCTCTCATACCGACAAGGACGAAGATCCCGTGGGGATTCATTATGCGTTTGTAGTCAGATATTGAATGACTAGCGGCTATGTCGCAGATCAGGTCGTAGCGTGGTCCGTTCTTGGCGAAATCTTCCTTGGTATAGTCGATTACGTGATCTGCGCCGAGGGAGCGGACCAGGTCTATATTCCCTGTGTTGGTCACGGCCGTGACTTCGGCTCCGAAAGCCTTGGCAATCTGCACCGCGAACGTTCCTACTCCACCGCCCGCGCCGTTGATCAATACCTTCTGTCCGGGCTGGAGGTGCCCATGGTTGTGGAGAGCTTGTAGTGCGGTGAATCCGGCGATGGGGACGGCAGCGGCTTCTTCAAAAGAACGATTCGTTGGCTTCAGAGCTATCCTGTTTTCACGAGCAGTCGCGTACTCGGCGTAGCCGGCATTGCATACACCATATACTTCATCTCCGGGTTTGAACTGAGTCACATTACTGCTGACAGCCTCGACTCTCCCGGCGAAATCGCTGCCGACTCCGGGTTCTTTTGGCCGGCGCGCTCCCATGCCTAATCCGAACAGGGGCAGGACAAGTCGTAACAAGAAGGGCGGCCCTCTCACATCATGCCGGTCAGCGGGATTCACGGAGGACGCATGGATCTTTACCAATACTCCGCGAACATCGTTCGGAACAGGTTTCTCCAACTCCTTAAGCTGGAGTACGTCCGGTGATCCGTATCGGTCGCGGACAATCGCTTTCATGAGTCCCGTCTCAACTTGTTCTGATTCGGTGATCATTGCAGATTCCTCAATCATATTTCGCAAGCGCCTCCTCAGTGGTGTTTAGCATCTCGCTGATGTCGATCGGGTTTCCTTCCATCACATCTCTCACCTGCTTCTTTGCCGTCTCTGTGAGCAGAGATCGAAGATCGTTAGCAAGTGCCTTCGATTCTGTCCTGCTCGTCTTGTCCTCAGTTCTGAGGACGACGGTGTCCCCTGAAACCTTCAGGGTGAACCTTCGAATGTCAAGTGTGATCTTGTCCTGGGTGATGCGGAGCGCATGAAGTGGAGATGCCGTCCGCACCTCAGTGGGAGAGTAGGAGAAACTGTCAGACCCAGCCGAGAGCTCCATCAAACCATCCCCTACAGAAAGAGTGCTTCCGTTCCACTTTGCCATAGCATGGTGACCGTTTGTAGTGATGTAGGCGTTACCAGTTCCCTTCGCCAGCCATCGCTCTTTTGGATGATGCTCCCCGTCTCCGTCCCAGTCGAAGATGAGTGGGCCAATCTTCCATCGGTCGCCCATGCAGCCGTCGCGAAGTCTTATCCGTCCAACGTCCAACTCGTCTCCCCGCGAACTTGTCTCCGCAAACAGTTCGTTCGCCGATTTTCCAGTCATCTTCACGACCTCGCCGTTGGTCGTTGTTTTCCCTTGGAATGGGATTCCTACTGTTGTGACTGGACCTGGTAGCGATGCGCTCACCGTTCCCATGGGGGTCTTAAAAGTGGTTGAAACCTCACCCATCAGCACACATCCGATGGTCCGTCCCTCGCGCCTGATCGGCATGCCCACTGTGTCTTGTTTCACGGTTAGTTTGGTTCCTTCCATTGTCGGCCCTTTGCCCTCGGTGACGATGAAGGGAGTCGCCCTCCACCTCCGCGCCAAGCCAAGCCTCTGCGCTGCGTATGCTCCTAGACCGGCAGCTATCGCCGCAACCACAAGACTGGGAGTCCGGCTTGAAATGGCAGCTGGAAAGACGTCGGACTGCAGGGATGCCACCCAACCGAAAATCCAGATTCCCAGTATGATTCCGACAACTGCCCACGTTAGGTTCCAGAGGAAGCTGACAAGCGCTCTACCCGCTCCCGAGATAGTCTCTGTGCGAAAGACCCGGCCCAGGAACCCCAAGCTGAAACCGGCGAGAAGTAAGGAAAGGGAGTACTGTTGGATTCCGAGGGGTCCCCTGATGATCCAGACGAGGGCGAGAATCGCTGACACTCCAATCAATGTGGCTGCGATTCGTCTCGTCGCTAGCGACAGCCCCGAGTCTCGTCCTATCTCAATCAACGTGTTCTCCTCCGAGCGCTTCGCTCATCAACGCTAAAGTCCTGACGAGGATCCTCCCTCTCGTGGTGAGCTCGTAGCCTCCCTCGTCGCTGTGTGAGACGAGCCCGATGTTCAGCAGGCTCTTCAAGTGATTGTTGACAGAGGCCGCCTCAAGCCCGGTGACTGTTTTGAAGTCTGAGAAAGTCTTCTTCGAGGTGTACAGGACCTTGACCATCTTGAGTCTGTCAGTGTTGGCCAGCGATTTCAGGAGCTCGGCTGCAGTAGTCTCAGGCATGCTATCGACAAGCTCATCGACAGCAATCTCTCCTCGTGTAGCCAGGCTCGATTTCACGTTCTCGCGAATCTGTTTGACGAGGTCCTTCACGACAACGAAGGAGGGCTCGGTCTGAGCCATGTCATCCTTGTTGATATCAACCCTGATTGAACCATTTCCAGGCTTGTCTAGAGCTTGGGAGACTTGGCGTCGTATCTCATTCTTCAGCGACTTGAATTCCTCTCGCAGCTCTTTTCGTATGTCCCCGATATCGTCACTCAAGTAAATGCCTCTATACTCGCACGAGCACGGTAGTATAAATGATTTTACTTCTGAGGCCGATTAGGTAAAAGATAGTTTCCTAGTTAGATAACCTAACCCTCGTATGCATTTTTCAGAGCCATGATGTCGATCTTCTTCATCTTGAGCATTGCCTCCATTACCCGTCCGGCTTTCTTAGGATCCTTATCCTGTAGCATCTCACCCAAAATCGTAGGATTGATCTGCCATGACAAACCGTACTTGTCCTTAAGCCAGCCGCACGCTCCTTCATCTCCCCCGTCGGTGAGCTTCTCCCAAAGCTCGTCCACCTCCTTCTGCGTTTTGCAGTCGACGGAGAATGACACGGCCTCTGTGAATTTGAACGGAGGCCCGCCGTTTAGTGCTATGAATTTTTGCCCCTCAATTTGGAATTCCACGGTCATTACAGTTCCCGCAGGCCTGCGGTGGACCTCATAACCCGCTTTTCCGTAGCGGCTGATCCTTCCAATCTTTGAATTATTAAAAATCGAAGTGTAGAATTTCGCGGCCTCCTCCGCTTTGTCGTCGAACCAGAGGAAAGGCGTGATCTTTTGCATGTACGCGCCCGTTCATCCGATAATTTCTTTAACTCTTATGCTCTAGCTTGATAGTGAAGCGAAGCGACGTCTTCTGAAGGTTTTGCCTCGCATAAACCAGTTGTAGTGTTCAAGTTAGGTTAGAGTGATTCGCCGTAGTCATTACGATAAGGCGAGTAGTTTCAGCTAGCTGACCTGTCTAAGTTCTTGCAACGAAGCCTCGATGGGAGGACTGTTTTGGGTCTGGAATACATTGGTCTGGCTCCGGGATTCGTAAGAGAAATCCTCGACGTTTATGAGACGTGGGAGGACAAAGAGTCCGTTCCAATGAAGATCAAAGAGCTGATGCTGATTTTCCGAATAGAAGTCTCCACACGCTACGATGTAGGCATCCGTCCCCAAGAAAAACCGAAGCTCCCAGTATTCAGGGACCCTAAACTGATCTGAAGCGACGATAGTTACCTTGAAACGTCCATATAGCATTCGCAGCTACTTGAACCTAAGGTCTGCACGAGACGTTATCATTCTCGCGCATTGAAGGAAAATGCTCCTTGGAGGTTTTCGATCCGCTTAGATAGCTAGTTTTCTATTAGCCGAGTTTTAAGGGTCGAGGATCCAAGAATACCCATGCAACAGGGTGAGCAGCAAAATCGACATCCTCGACCGCGACTTGAGACATTGTCCGATCTGATCTATGGACTCTCCCTCTCGATCGGCGCGATCAGCCTGGTGATAACCAATAGCACGGCATCGAATGCAGGTGATATCAACAGGAACATTCTAGAGTTTCTATTCGTCTTTCTGATCCTCATTACGAGCTGGATAATCTACACCAGTGACATGTCGGTTCTGCCTGTTGAGACACGTCTTGTAACGTTCCTAAACGTCGTGCTACTGATCCTTGTCGCGATCATTCCTTACCTATTCGACCAAGCAGTGTCTTTGAACAATACACAGGATGTTCAGAACTATGCTTCCACCCTGTTCACGTTCGTCCATGCGGGCTCTCTCTCCATAATGGCTGGATTTGCCCACTTGATCGCACAAGAGGAAAAGCAGCTCGTCGACAGCGACCAAATGATAAGGTTTCGAAAAATACGAAGCAGACTAACAGTCCTGACTATAGTAGTGCTGTTCTCTCTCACAGTTCCATGGGACTGGTTCTTCCTCGGAGTACACGTTAGGCTATTGATCTGGTTTGTGCCGATCGTCTCATTCTGGTTCAACCGTATGACGCGAGTACAGAGGAGAGGTCTGCAAGACTCGTCCAGAGTCAGCCTTGATCTCGAATCTGGGAATCCCTTAGAAACCCGAGCGGAAATCTTTCGGATAGAGCTCTAGACTCCCGGTATCTTCCGTTATCATCAAAACCCGGATTAACGCCTTTGATCAGCCTGTCTCGACAAGAAACCCTGCCTCACAAGAAATTTCATCTAGAAAAAGGGAAGGGAGGTATTGCACCGAGCACCTCGCGACGCAAGAGCGGTTGTGGAATCGCTGATTCCTAGAGACTATTTGGTGTGAGTGCCTAGTTCCGAGTTTGTTGGATTTGCCTTGGCTTTGTGCCGCTTGAATGATCAGATCGGCCACTGCTCTGGGATGAGATATCATGGATGGGTGCGCCGCGTTAGCGTAGGTGATTGTTGCGTGTGCACGTTGGGCCATGAAGAACTGCGCGAATGGCGGAATTACTAGATCGAGTGTTCCGATCAGGTACCATGACGGAATTGTCTTCCATGCAGGTACTCTCGACTTCTCCTCCAGTACACCAAGAGCCACTGGGCGCTGCTCAGAAGCTAGGACGGCAGCTTTGTCGGCTTTCAGGTCGTTTGCGAAGCACGATGGGAAGAGGCTCGGCTTGATGTACAAGTCGACCTCTCCAGAGATCGGGACGAAGTTGAAGACCTGGGTCGGGTCCCCTCCTAGGCATGAGCCATTCTCGGAGGCGGCAGGGCGATCGGAGTGTCAATCAACAGGCCATTCTGCAACTGCAGTCAGGCGAGCACCAAGTTCAAGGATGGACTCGTCGAATTCGTCAGGCAAAAAGCCTCCGACTAACACTCGACGATGACTAGACTAGGTTTTCATTCGACGAGCTAGGAGCTATTCTACCCGGAAAAGGCCCACGGTGAGAGACTCTAGAAGTATTCTTCGCCGGAAGTTGAATTTGTTAGTCGGTTGAGTAAAGCTCCCGATGCTTTCAGAAGATGAATTAGCGGGCAGGTTTTGATATCTTCACAATCGGGGTGTAGTTATCGTACTTAGTAGGAGCGATCTTTCAGCTTTTCCTCTATTTGCTGATACCTCTGCGGTTCATGGGAGCTATTTCCTTCTCGAGGTATCCTGGGTGATGGTTCGGGGTTTCTTCCAGATCAACGTCCCATTCTACAATGTATCGTTGGCCGTTCCTCGTTTTCTTTGTCGACATTATCGTGCCGATCTTGCGTTCTGCTACCGAGCGCGGGTTCTTGACCCATACTCTATCTCCAGGTTTGAGTTTCTCCATCAGTTCACCTCCGAAATCGGGTATATCTTGCGCTTCCAAGAATATTCTACTACGGGTTCAATTGGTATATAACATTTTATACACCTAGTCAGAGATTTTAAAATCCAAGTTCTCGCCTAGCCGCTAATCCTGTAAGGGCTGGTTCTGGAGAGTCCGGACTGAAGATGACTCTGGGCAGGTTTGCCTCGGATCGGAATATTAGTCGTTACAGTCAGAAGGGGTCCGGTGAGGAATTTCTGGTCTTGAGCGCCTGGGGCCTAGATTCTTGAACGGGCCGATTGGATTTTGATGAAGGGATCCGGTTGTTTCGAAGGCATCGAGTACCTAGCCATCTGTGGCCCAGCCTCCCCTAAAGGCGGGTGCAAGGTGGACGGTCCGACATTGTCTTTAACCCATTCTGGCAAGATCACAGCTCTCAATAATTCTTGCACTGACACGCCTCTATCCCTCGCTTCCGCAGATATTATCTGGAATGCTTCTTCGCGAATTGATAGCATAAATTTGGCCATGGTTGATGCCCTCCGCCCTTCACTTTCGCCAGTCGTGTAGGTATATAACAATTTATACACTGTCCCATAATCCCGGCCGCAGTCCTCTTTTTGCGACCTCGTCGAGGAGAATTTTCATCGGGCCGCCTCTTCTCTTCTATATGCTCTGAAGGGCTGGTCAAGAATCGCATAGCCGTGGAAACCGAGCAACATCTCCAAAGGCTTGGGATCGGTTAGCTTCGAAACGTTGTATCCGCAGAGGATTGTCATGTTCTCCTTCACTCTGCGCCCGATGCTCTGCTCCAAGTCCATTAGTCCCTTGCTCAATCCATTTTGTAAGAACCAGGAGTAGTCTTCCACTGCGATTCTGGTTGGGAGATTGGTTTCGTTTGATGCGTGCACCTCGGCCATCCAACCTCTTATCTTCTTGATCGCTTCGGGCTTGTCTAGACCTGAGAGGTCTTTTTGCGTCAAATTGTTCACAGATTCGAATGCTGAAGGTTTCGCGGAAAACAGGCCCTTCGGTGCTTTGCCAGTTGCTCCTTGATCGAAGAATTCTGATAAGACCATGTCGAGGAATGTCTCTTCCTCCCAGAGGAAGATGGCGTGCTCATTTTTTGGCATGTGTCTTACGCGTGATTCGAGCATTTCGGCTTCATGAATCTCGCTCAGCATCTGGTTGATTCTCTCTGCTTTTGAAGTGAGAGGAGAAAAGCTGAGGATGTCCAGAGTCTTCGTCAATATCTTGTCTTTATAGCCATGGGCCTCGTCCAGCTTTGTTGGCCGGCGGCCACTCCTTCCGTCCTTGTCTATTATCAGGGCGTCTCCTTCGATCCTCACAGTAAGATCCTCATCAACGCGGAATGGAAAGGTGCTATCCTCGACTAGATCCTTCGCGAGGTATATGGTGTGTCGTGGGCCGACGCGGTGGATCTTTGCTTCTGCATGAGTAACCATCTCTTGTCAACTATGAGGGAGGCGGTTGAAGACTCATTGCGTTCTCAACCGTCGTTGTATAGTTCGTGGGGTCGTTCTTTTATATTCTACGAGGCCGAGTCTGCTGCGGGAATTATCCTCAAGCGTTTGCTGATTGGTCCAAAAACTCGTCGAGTTACGACGTGTGAAGAAGAGGCATGTGGGTGCCCGGGAGAGGAAACTGGTTTCTCGGCCCGCGGAGTCAACCACACGAAAGAGCACGGAGGTCCTTGTCGGCGATCGAACTCGTGACGATTCGTTCTCAATAGTGGGGATCGGTGCTTCTGCAGGGGGACTCGAAGCTTTCACGCAGCTGCTCCAAGATCTCCCCTCAACCATTAACATGGCACTGGTACTGGTACAGCACCTTGACCCTACCTACAAGAGCTTGTTGACCGAGCTTCTCTCCAGGACAACGAAGCTGGCGGTGGAAGAAGTTACTGATGGGACCCGGGTGAAGCCTGGACATGTCTACGTAATTCCGCCGAACACAACCATGACCATTTCCAAGCGCACTCTACACCTCAAACCTCGCGTCGAGATCGACCGTAGGCATACCCCCATCGACCAATTCCTAGAGTCCCTCGCTGAGGACCAGAAGAGCAGAGCGATCGGTGTCATCCTCTCCGGAACTTCCATGGACGGTATTCATGGATTGAGGGCTATCAAGGATGAGGGGGGAATCACAATTGCCCAAGACGAGAAGTCGGCCAAGTACTACGACCTTCCCCGGAGTGCAGTCGCGGCAGGCTGCGTCGACCTAATCCTCCGGCCACAAGACATCGCGCAAGAGCTCGTCAAGCTGAGCCAACATCCCTACGTGCCTTACCTGGAAACTGAGACTGCGGAGAAACTACTACCGCAGAGCGACCTCGACAAGATCTTCAGTCTACTGAGAAAGGCAACCGGGGTCGATTTTGCAGACTACAAACATGCGACCATAAAGAGAAGGATCCTGAGACGAATGCTGATCCTCAAGACGAACAAGATGGAGGATTACCTGAACAATCTAAAGACAAACCCGGGCGAATTAAGCTCCCTATTCCAAGACATTCTAATCAATGTGACCGGATTCTTCCGCGAGCCTCAAACGTTTGATGCGTTGAAGCAGGAAGTATTTCCCAACATTATGAAGAAAAGGTCCGCTGATGACCCCATCAGGATATGGATTCCAGGCTGCTCAACCGGAGAAGAAGTCTACTCGCTAGCCATCATCCTCGTGGAGTACCTGGATCATTCCTCGGTCCACCCGCCGATCCAGATCTTTGCAACCGACGTGAATGAGACCGTGTTGGAGAAAGCTCGGGACGGCGTGTACGCCGCATCCGCTTCAATATCGGCCGAACGATTACGACGTTTTTTCGCAAAAACGAATGGCTCCTACCAGGTAAACAAGACGATTCGCCGAATGTGCGTCTTCGCCAGGCAGGACGTCACGGCAGACCCCCCGTTTTCGAAGCTTGACATCATCATCTGCCGGAACCTACTGATATATCTCGGGCCAGCTTTGCAAAAGAAGCTGCTCCCAATATTCCACTACTCGCTCAAGCCAACGGGGTTCCTCGTCTTGGGAGACTTCGAGACTGTAGGTGCATTCGACAACATCTTCAAGGTGGCAAACAAGCGCTTCAAGATCTATTCCAAGAAACCCGTAGTCACCCGTAAGCCCCTTGATTTTTCGACGACCTATATTGCTGAAAGGCAAGTTGGCAAGCCGGCAGTCAATCGACCATCGGAGAGTCAATTCCCGGAACCAGAAATTTTCAAGGAAGCGGACCGGATCTTGCTGACAAAGTACACGCCGGCCAGCGTCATCGTGAACAGTGAGCTGGAGATTATCCAGTTTCGAGGACGCACAGGTTCCTTCCTCGAACCTGCACCCGGGAAAGCTAGTCTCAACGTTTTGAAGATGGCCCGCGAGGGCATGATGACGGACCTCAGAAATGCACTAGATAGAGCGAAAAGGACCGGCGAGACAGTTAGGAAGGAAGCGATCGCGATCAGGTCCGATGGGAAATACTTGGATGTGAACCTGGAAGTAGTGCCGCTGAAGACCAATCAAACTCAGCCCAGTTTTCTCGTGGCGTTCGAGGAATCTTTGCCAAATCCTGGTTCTTCAGTGGCGTTGAGAAGAACTGGAGGCGAGAAGAGTAAGAAGCTGAAGAGGGCGGAGGATCTCAAGCTTGTCCGGCTCCAGCAGGAACTCTCTGCGACTAAGGACTATCTCCAGTCAATCATTGAAGACAAGGAAGCGGCCAATGAGGAACTGAAGGCTGCCAATGAGGAGATACAATCCGCCAACGAGGAGTTGCAAAGCACTAACGAGGAGCTTGAAACATCCAAGGAGGAGCTTCAGTCAACGAATGAAGAGCTGACCACTGTTAACGAGGAGCTTCAGAACAGAAACCTTGAGCTGACGCAGGTCAACAATGATATGACAAACCTCAACGCGAGCGTGAACGTACCGGTCCTCATGATGGGAAGTGATCTCCGATTGCGTCGTTGGGGCCCACTTGCCGATAAACTGTTCAATTTGAAGGCCAGCGATCTCGGCAGATCTATCTTTGACATCAACCTTGGCTTCCAGATTCCGGATCTCAAGGAGACGATAAACGAGGTAGTTGACAACACCATCAGCAAAGAGATAGAGGCCAAGGGTCCGCAGGGGCACTGGTTTCTGGTCCGGATAGGTCCATACAGGACTGCGGATAACAAGATCGAGGGAGCGGTCTTGGCCTTTGTCGATATCGACCGTTTGAAACAGGGTGAGGCGAAGCTTAGGGCACGTTCTGAACACTTGGAGGACTTGGTTGAGGAGAGATCTAGGATGTTAAGTAACACTACCCGGTTGGCGGCTATTGGAGAAACGGCAGGGATGGTCGGCCATGATCTCCGAAACCCTTTGCAGACGATAATCAACACGATTCATCTCGCGAAGGAGGCTATGAAAACGAATTCAGCACCGACTGAGAAGGACCCTCGTGTTGAGAATGCGTTGGAGACGATCCGGGAGCAGGCTGATTTCATGAACAAGATCGTGTCCGATCTGCAAGACTATGCTAAACAGTCGAAGCCGACCTTCGTTGAGTATGACGTGCAAAGGCTGATCAATGATTCTCTCTCCTCAATCCCGGTACCCAAGTCCGTGGAGGTTTCATCCAGCCTTGAGACGGGCTTTCCGAAACTGAAAGTCGACCCAGGCTTGCTTCGCCGCGCCTTTACCAACATTATCACCAATGCTCTGCAAGCTATGCCTGATGGTGGGAAGCTGAAGATTAGAGCGTGGACGAGTCATAACATCGCTGCAGTGAGCTTCCAGGACACAGGGATTGGCATTCCAGAGGATGTCAAGGCCAAGATGTTCAACCCGCTCTTCACGACGAGAGAGAAGGGTGTGGGACTCGGGCTGGCAGTGACCAAGCGTCTGATTGAAGCGCACAAGGGCGAGATCAAGGTCTTTTCTAAAGTGGGTGAGGGGACGACTTTGACGGTCGAAATACCACTCGACTTGAGGAGGTGAGCATCAGAATGGGAAAGAACATCCTGATTGTCGATGACGATCGGGCGATTCTGAAGAGCTTCAAGGATATTTTAGCCCCGGAGGGGTACAGTGTCGATACTGCGGAGACTGGAGTTGAAGCAGTTGAGAAGTGCAAGGCTCGCCCGTACAACCTAGCGATTATTGACATCAAGTTGCGGGATGTTGACGGGACGGATTTGTTGGCGAGGGTTCACGAAATTCTTCCACGAACGCGGAAGATCATGATCACCGGGTACCCGTCGTTGGAGAACGCGGTTGATTCTGTCAACTTGCAGGCGGACGCGTATATCATCAAGCCGGTGAACCCGGAGACATTCCTCAAAGTGGTCGCGGAGAACATGGACAAGCAGCTGGAGGCAGAGCAGATGACCGAGCAGAAGGTGGTCGGCTGGGTGGAGTCTCGATACGAGGAGACCAGACGGAACAGAAGCAAACGCAAACCTATGGACCCAGAGCTGTTGCCGAACGCCGAGGAGTAGAGAGCAGCACCCCGAACGAGTTGAATAATCAACTACGGGAGATCACAACAGAAAATGGCCAGTTGAAAACCACTTCTCCGAATCATGCTCTGGACACGCGTTTTTGAAATCCAGTTCTCGAAACCGCGTTCTTGAAACCAGGTAATGGACGAATTTTTTCGTGACCAGTGACCTACCCAAGTCGAACGCTCCCGAAGAAACCCAGTGAACCCCCCTCCATTCTGTTCTATCGTAGTTTCATCTTTTTGAGGAGATCTGCGAATCGTGCGTCGGGTGCGAGGCTTCGGAGCCATGGCTCGGCTCTAACGGTGCAGAGATCAGGATCGCGATCCACAAACGCTCTATGCAGCAAGTCGAACGCCCGATCCCTATCTCCTATGACCGTATAGTATCGGGCGAGATGGAACGCAGTGACCTGATCCTTCCCTGGCACCGCAGCAGTCTCCTCGAAGACCTGTTTCGCCTTCGCAAGGTTCCCAGCCTTAGCATACACGCAGGCTAACCCAATCTTAATCGCCTTGTACCCTGATGGGAAGAGAGAGGCAATCTTCTCAATGAGATCAATCGCCTCTCCATACGACCCCTTTTCGACCGCTAGCAAGGCCAGCAACGCAAGACCCCCGATAAAGCTCGGATCCAATTCGAGTGCCTTCCGCGCGTATTCCCCTGCAATCTCGAGGTCCCCCATCGACTCGTATCCGTGGCCGAGATTGACGTTGATGATCGGAGACAATGGGTCAAGCTCAAGCGCCTTCTTCGCCTCCGCCATCCCCTCGTCCATACGTCCCAGAGTTGGGCCGAGAAGTATCGAAAGCCAGTGGTGAGCTGTGGCATAGTTAGGGTTAAGCTCGATCGCCCTCCGATACTCTCGTTCAGAGGCAATCCAGTCCCAGTCGGCGTCTGACCGGAATAAGCCTAGCGATGCGTGCGCTTCAGCGAGATTCTTGTCCAGCTCCAACGCCTGGGCAATCTCTTTCTCCGCTGTCGGGTACCCATCCTTCGCTGGCAAGTAGCCATTGATAACGAGCAAAGAGTGGCAGTCCGCGATTCCGACATGAGGCAGAGCAAATAACGGGTCCTTTTGAGCCGCAGCCCGGAAATAATCTATTGCCTCAGTCATCCCTTCCTTTGAGCGCTTGTTCCATAGAAACCGGCCCTTCAAGTAAAGCTCGTAAGCTTGGACATTCTTCGTCCCCTGTTTCTCGATGTTCCGCTCGTCCCCTGGCAACAGTTCCACCCGCAACGAGTCAACGACATTTCTGGCTATCTCCTTCTGCACCTCGAAGACGTTCTCGATCTTCCTCTCATAGTCCCGAGACCATACATGCTCGTCGCGCTGAACATCAATCAGCTTCACGGTGATCCTCAGATCATCCGCCGACTTCCTCACGCTCCCCTCAAGGATACTGCCAACGTTGAGTTCTTTCGATATCTCTTCAATACTCTTGGCGGTCTGCTTGTATCTCATCACAGACGTTCTCGAGATCACTCTTAGCTTTCCAATCTTCGAGAGAGTCGAGATCAACTCCTCGGTCATCCCGTCAGCAAAATACTCGTCCTTTGGATCAGGGCTAATGTTCATGAAGGGGAGGATTGCGATTCGCTCTCTCCCCGTGATCTCCCCTATCCTCGGATCCGCGCCTTTGCGTTTCGGACCTCTCAGCCAACCTTTGATTCCCAACCCCTCTCCCACAGGATTCAGTTAGCCAACCGCCTTGGACGGATTCAGACGTAGATGTTTGATTTGCCTAGTTTGTCGATGTCGAATCCTAGTCGTCCAACCATGTACTTGAAAACATCCCGTCCAACTTCTGTCGTTTTGGTGGGGTCAACCTGGTCCTTCCGAAAGCGTGACAGCAGACTAACTGAGATGTCAGTCAACGCTGCAATCAGAGTGACGACCTCTTCCACGGAGACCTGTTTACGGTCCTCGAACACGTCCTTCTTGATGAACTCCAAGACCATAACCGCGTACTTTGCCATACCATCCCCGCCCTCTTCCATATCGGAAAGTGCAGGACCAGAGTCAGTCATAGACAGAATGATCAATCCTCCCGTCTAATAAGAAACACCACGGAAGATCCAGGTGTATGCAGAGACCTAGCCTCACAACCTCACCATTACGATCTTGAGCTTTGTCCTCGGAGCCTGGCTCGACTTCGACAGCGCACGAAAACTGCTAACGTGCTACTATACTGGAGAACATACGATAGGACCGGGACGCTGGGCAACAATCGTCTCCGCACTCGGAATACGACCTGGAGACATGGCCTTTCCCTTTTCTCTTCCTAGGAGCGACCTGGATCGTTAACGGAGCCTTAGTACTACTCGGCGCAAACACCAGATACGAACGCACCATTGCAATTTCAATCGTCACACTCTTCTACGCTCTACCCGGGACCCTCGTCCATCCTCACCATGGTCTTGTCTTTGAGGAAAAAACGGCTCGCGAAACCCTCCCATTGGCGAAGGGCTCAGAATATCAACCTGCAACGGTCAGATCTGTCACGAGGACGAAAACCTCAAAATTGTAGTCTCAAGATTCTATAACTGAGGCGGAATCGCCGGCAAACGAAATCTAGGATGTGCCATATTCGTTCGATGGAGTCAGGGACGCTGCCATGTCAGTTCTCCAGCAGGCAAAATGGAGTGTTACCAAAGCGGACAGAGAAACAGGAGGCATCGAGGCCCATGTCGTTATGGACATGCTTACTTGGACGGAGACATTTTTCCTAAACTTGACAAGAATCGGTGACAATTCCACTCTCTTCATAATGGGACGGGTTGGCCTGGCTCAGCCACTCGATTGGGAACTAGCTCGTCAGTATATTGAGTCATTCCTCAACAGACCGTCGACCACTCTAAAGAACGCTAGCTAGCTCGAGCTAACGGACCCTCTCTCGTTCTAGATCTTACAAGGCCATTGATTAGCGACCTTGTCGATTCATTCTTCGCCTTGTCCGGGCGAGATTTGCTCTCGCTCTAACAGTGAGCAGTACAAGCGATCCGATCAGGCCAAAGAGCCCGCCGATAACGAGCAGCCACATGCTGGTAGAGAGTACAGGGAACGTGCCACACAGCAGGCAACCTCCGCTCGAACCCGATCCTCCACCCGAGCCTCCAGAAGCAGACTTGCCACTGACTGTCTGAGAGCTGGTCGTAGTCTTCGGCGGAGTCGACGAATCCTGAACAGTTTCGGTTATCGTGTATGACTGAACACCCGTATAGGTATGTGTGACCGCAGCTCCCGTGCCGGTCGCGCCATCACCGAAATCCCAGCTTACCGTGTAAGGGGCCGTTCCTCCCACAGCGGTTGCTGTGAAGGTCACCGGCGAGTTCACGATAGGATTTGACGATGAAACTGTGAAACTCGTTACTAGTCCATGGGGAGTTGATGTCCCGAAAATCTCAGTCATCGACGCCGCGGCGGCATCGTTGGCCGTCAAGGTCGACAGACCCCAGTTGTCCTCTATCAAATGCAGAATCGAGTACTCATCATACACGTCACTTGATGAAACATAGGCAAGCTTGACAACGCCAGGCTCATAGAACAGGATTGGAGCCGGGTCGTATTCGTCCCACCAGAGAATCAGCAGCGTTCTATGGCCCGACAAGAAGATGTTGCTCGCGAGAAGAGAGCCGCTTGCAGGGCTTCCGAGACTTCCGGTTGAGCCGACGAGAAAGTTGTGGAGATATGTATCTCCTGTCTGAATGCTGTTATCGTGCATGTTGTGACCGTCGGTCGGAGTGAACCAAAGGAAGTCAGGTGGACTGGCCGAGTTGGCCGCCGCCACAAAGTTGACGGTCGAAATGCTGCTTCCGGCAAATATGTTCGGGCTGTTGTGGATGCTGTTGAACCCTGTGAACGGGAAGTGGTCGTTGCCTCTTGGGCACCCGCTTTCGCAATAGCCCTGCCAGGTCATCCCTGCTGAGGCCATGCTGTCCATAAGGGTCGGTGCGTTGATGCAACAGCTGTAGCCATCGGATATGCCCTGGTCAGATCCCGAGATCTCGGCAGTGTAGCAGCCTGCTGAGCACCCGTTGATGCTTCTTCCAGCGGCGCCGTAGCCATGGTATAGAGGAACTGTCGCCCCGATGTTCAGCATGCTTGTGATGAATGGGGCGTTCGAACTTCCAGTGCCCGTACCCATAACATCAGCATAGTTCTGGTTCTCCATCGCCACTACGACGACGTTGTCGAAGTAGGTTCCTGATGCAGCATGTGTACGCGGCAGAGCAGGCACTGCTATCATCCCGATAATCAGTATAGCGACCAGTAATTGAGTTCTCAACTTCAAGGTCCTCGTCCGAGGTTGAATCTAACAGCGAAGTGTTGGGGGTTCCGATCTAATGATTCGATTCTTGTTTTCATTCGCAACATTCCTTCCCGACCCCAGGCGCGATCACGGTGGCCCGGGCCGAACGGCCTGCTCGCTTTGCCGAACGAGAACCAGACTCTTTGTTGTGAGCGAGTTCTTCGGCAAGAAACTAGTATAGTACGCATTTCTGGTATAGGCGATACCGAACCTCTCGTCCAAGATCCGAGTTCTCCTGCCCAGTTACCACTCCAGTTTTGCGTGGACGCACAATGCTCGCCGGTCTTTGAGACGGCCCTGAGACTGAAGGACCTGAGAAACATGAGGGCCGGAGTAGAAACCGAGCCTTTTTACTCGGGTCTCGACTCCGAAGAGTTCTGGTTCAATGGGGGCCGCTCTCACCCGCGAGGACGAATCCATCGTGTATCGAAGGAAGAGTTTCAGGAAAACGAACTCGTCCCCAGCGATCGAAGAGCCTCGAGGCTCAGCGGTTGGAGGAACTGCTAATGACTCCATCGCTCCAGACGGAGCATCATTCCAACCCATTCATAACATCTGTGGTACAGATTCGGTTCCTTGGTTAGCGCTTTGGGGTTCGAGACGCAATCCGGTGCACGATCGCTTTTCTTCCTCTCGCGTGTAATATCTAACGGGGATGATTGAGATTACGGGGATTGCGACGATGCCCGCCAGCAATGGAATCGGATCCGCGAGAATATTCTCCAAGTTCGCGAGTATTTCGAACTGGAACAAGACGAACCAAAACGCTAGGAGACCGATACCGATTCCAAATAATGGAACGTGAAACTGTTTCAACTGTGGAAGCTTGGGAAGCTTGTCTCTCCTCTGAGTCTCCCCCGCAGCAGACAAGACCGAAACCGCTGCGTAGCCGACCGCCCACACCGGGTTGGATTCTATGAGCTCGAAACTGATGCGGATGGGATAATCCAAACGGGTATGCCAACCGGATCGCAATGACCGCTAAAGAGCGAACCAAGAATCCTCGATCTAGATGGTGACCGTTCTGGGCGGATCCGTAGACTCGTCTCCAAGGGACAGGCTGGGCACCCTCCCTGAGATCAGGGTCCGCCGCGTTGACATATCCGAGAATGTCCTCCTGATACTAGACTTTCACGCTGGGATCATGTTTCCTCTGGCTCATGGTGTGGTCGTACAATCTCCGCCTAACGAGCCTCGTCAAAGGATAGAACCATTCGACACCTCGGTCATTCGTGGTCGTGAACGAATCCTGCAACATGTGCAGAAAGATGCCTAGCGAGAAGAACGGGTTCCCCAAGCAGCCCACGAGTATCATAAAGACGTTGTGGAATCTCGCACGGCGATACTGCTCTTCGGCGTAGACCTGTTGCCTGACGTACCAGTACTCCCTGTCGGGATCAGGAATCAATGTTCCCAGACCGATCGATAGGACAATCTCAGGACTGTTTCCGAAAAGGACAAGGCCCCTCCGGCCAATCCGAACGAGAGGTGCGAAGAAAGGTCCAAGACTCATCTCGTCAAATGATCCCGAAAAACAAAAGACTGATACTGATTATTGATCCTTCACGAAACCTGGGTCTCAGATCACGCGTTTGGGAACCTCTTCGATAACGTCTAGGACTCGAATCCATGAACCCTTTCAGCTCGACCTCTAGTGGTGTAATCTAGTCTCGACTAGCCCCAGAACCTTGCTCCAAGGATTGAGGCTGCAATGGCCAATAGACCTGCCGCGGGCAGGGTCACCATCCAGGCCAACGCCATTCCCCGTAAGGCCGAGCCCAGGAACTGTCTCCCCTTCTTCCCATGGTGCCCCGCGGTCGCACCTTCAGAGACGTTTGTCGTCGAAAAGGCATCACCAAAGTATGATCCGGCAGAGACCAGCACGGCGGTAGCTCCATGCGCCTTCAGCCTATGCCCGCGTTGGAGGGGGGTGTGCCCGATCAAAGTCTTGGCAACACGATCCCCCCACACGAGCGAGCCTGCCACCACCGCGACACCGACGATAATGTAAGGCAGCAAAACACCGTCTTCTGACGTGCCCAGTAACAGGAAAGCGCCGAGGGCAGCCATCTTAGGAGCATCGTTCACACCCCTAGCGAAGGCGACACCTGCGGCAGAAATCCAGTCGGCTGCTCCGAGACGTTTTGAAGAGGAGTCTTCATCGAGCCCGGTGTCTCGTTTGCGAAGCAAACTGCTGATAATGTAGACTCCGATTAAGGCGACAAATGGGCCCGCGGCCAGAGGAAGGAGGATCCTCCAGATGAGGAAAGTCCATTCTAAGCTAGATGCGCCCAGCAGATAGATGGCCTGGACTATGATTGCCCCGACGATTGCGTGCGTCGTCGAAACCTGAACCCTGAGAAGAGTTGCGATTAGTATCCACGAGGCTGCTCCTACCAGAGCCGCTAGTATGAACGAGACCCCTGGCGTTGTTTGGAAAAAGCTCTGAGGGGTGAACGCAGAGAATAATCTGACCGAGATTATGATTGCTAAGATACTACCAAGGCCACTGAACAAGCCTCCCCAGATGAGTGGTGAGTATCTCGGCTTGAAGGCTGCAGTATCGGGATCCATCATGAGAGCAGCCACACTCTTACCCACATCGTTCGCTCCATTTCCGAAAGCTAAAGCGAACAGCACCACCAGTCCAATCTCGACGTTCAACAACAAGAGACGAACACATCCGAGACCTCGTACTGTTCGAAGGTTCCTCCGTAACGCGGGAAGCCGGGGAGGCGCTGGACAATATTTGTCGAGTGGTACCAGCGCCCCTCTAAGATTACTATTCCCCAGTCACCCAACGATCAGAGTTAACGCGTATCCGAGAGCAAATCCTAGAACTGGTGAGATAACCCAGCTTGCGATGATGAGGAATACGTTCCGGGAATTCATGACGCGCATCTTGCTCGCTAACCCAGATCCGATAATTCCCGAAGAAACAGTCTCCGTTGTTGACAACGGGACCCCGAGCTGGTTCGCGAGTTCGACCGTCCCTGCGCCCAACAACTGTGAATAGAACGCATTAGGGTATCTGAGGCTATAGATCCCCTCTGTCAGTCTGCGCAGAGCGCCTCGGCCGAGAACAAACGTTCCGAGAATGCTCCCAACGCCTACGACAATGGTCGCGATCCGAGGCTGGTTAGAGGGGACCCCAGCCACAAGCCCTAGGGCATTACTTCCGGTGACGTATGCGGAGAGGAAGGCCATCACTGTTAGCCCAGTTTTCAGAAGGGAGAGTTTCATCCAGAGATTTCTGGGACTATATCTGTCATCGAGAGCGATTAGGATCACACCGAGAGCTGTCGCGACAATGGGGGCACTCACCCAGAAGATCAGTATCAGAACCAGATAACTCGTCTGTTGCAATGCTCCGATTGCGAAGCTAACGCCTAGAATCGTTCCAGTCAGGGTCTTTGAAAGAGATAGAGGGACCCTTGTGAGCTCTCCGCCAACGAAGATGAGTAGCGTCACCAGGAGTATCGAGAATATCTCTGTACTGGTTTCGGCTGGGAGAAAGACTTGTCTTACCTTGAAGAGTTTGGGACCTTCGATCGACAATCCAAGGAGATAGCCTGCAATTGCGATTATGATTCCAGACCGTCTGTTGACCATTCGACTCCCTATGATTGTCCCGCAACATGCCGAGAGATTGTTCCCACTTACAACTGCTCCCAAGAGCCCGGCTAGGACAAGGGATAGCGTGTCGAGAGAAAGGTTCAATCCTAGTTTTCCTAAGCGCCGAGACCTTTCATTATCACGATGACGAGGTCGGACGCGTCCTCGCAGCGATCGAGGATATCATCCGCCTCGATGGTGGTCTCGATATAGTTGTGAAAGGAAGCGTAGTCAAGAACTTCCCAGGACCCGTAGATCTCGTCGAGCATATTGTCCTTGACATCGTCTCCCTGTTCTTCCAGCCGTTCAATCCCCTTAGCCAGTTCAAGTGATTGTTTCATGTCCGAGCCTGCGACGCTGAAGAGCTTCCGAAGACCTTGAAGCTGGACGAGTCCGATCTCTATGAGGCGAACCTGGTCTTTCCGGATGATAGCGTCGAATTCCTTGGCTTCTCGAAGGGGCCTCTTGGTCACCCTCCTAATCTGCCGGGAAAGAGCATGGGCTCGGTCTAGAACACTATCCACTGAGTCAGCCAGTCTCTCGAACTCTCTCATAAGAATCGCAGATATGGAGCCTTTCCCGAACATCTCTTCGAGCGACTGGACTATCGTGTCTCCCTGTTTCTCCAAGAGACTAATCCTGTTAGTGCATGTTTCAATGTCGGACAGTCCGTTGGGTGAGTGGGTAAGTATCTTGATTAGAAGATGCAATGATTCCTCGCCGAGGCTTGCGAGCTCGTCGATTCGGGTGAAGGCGTCCCTCTCGCCCAGTTGGAAGAAGCCCTTGACACGACGAATAACCTGGCTCAAGCAATCATCCTCTAGTGGTAAAGAGAGAGCGCAGCCTCTCACGACTCTTGACAGTTCAGCCTGGAAGGGCTAGAAAAGAGTGCTGTATCCTTCATCTTGACACCACGCTCGTCACCATCGGGTTAGAGACGAAGCAGTAGGATCAGATTCGCAATGGCCAGGTCGATTATTGTCAACGGTATGGATCTCTTTGCGAATCGTATGAAGCTCAATCTTTGTTTAGGCTTGTTTAGAATGTTCAGGGCGACAAGGTTGGAAGCCGTACCTACGGGCGTGGCCATTCCTCCTATCCCAGTTCCGACGGCAAGCGCCCAGGCAAGTGGCGCGATGGGCACTTCAAGCGTGTTGGCCATGGCCGCGATAACTGGTATGAAGACTGTAGCTAAGGGGACATTGTCTACGACTTGTGATATTAGCGCGGTGATCCATAGAACGAGGGTTACGGAAAGCGCCAGGTTTCCCCCTGAGACTTGGATCATTTCGTTTCCCAGCATCGAGAGAACTCCTGTCTTTCCAAGGGCGGCGACGAGTATGAAGAGTCCACCAAAGAAGAAGAATATCTGCCAGTCTATCCTAGCGAGAACATGCTGGACTTCGTTCGACCGGGACGACTCATAGACAAGTATCAGGAAAGCGGGGAGAAGAGTCGCAAGGGCTGCTGAGACCCCCAGAAAAGTATGAACCACGAGGAAACTGACGGCTAGGACTAGGGATACGAGGCTGACCCTTAGTAGCCCCCGATCCTTCACCGCCTCGGACGGGCTACGCAGGTCGAGCACAGGTTTCTGACGGTGACGTTTCATTGCGTCTCGATGGAGAAAATTTCGATTTTTCAGGTAGAGTAATCCACCGTTAACGGCGATTGCGGTGAGAGCGATGGGGGCTGTGTTCTGGAGAAACTGGTTAAAGGTGAGGCCTAGGGAGGATCCGATAATGATGTTTGTTGGATCTCCCACCATAGTGGCTAGTCCGCCTATGTTTGCGGCGAGGACCTCGGCAATGACAAATGGGACCGGGTCGATTTCCAGTCCCTCAAACACCTCGACGGTGAGTGGAACTATGAAGAGCGCAACAGTCACGATGTCGAGTAGGGAAGCCATTCCGGCGGTCATTAGAGGGAGAAGGACGTACATGCGGATGGGGTGAGTGTCCACTGATCTGGCAAGGTGGAGTCCCACCCATTCGAAGAATCCTGCTTCGCGGAGTGATGAGGCAATGATGAACATCCCGAGCAGAACGC
>Ga0209152_10000255_pt1 | contig 27052 bp, 16 predicted proteins | sample GraSoiAngelo_107_FD_185873 | JGI IMG/M metagenome (GOLD analysis project Ga0209152, IMG submission 185873) | Grasslands soil microbial communities from the Angelo Coastal Reserve, California, USA - 14_0903_09_30cm (SPAdes) (version 2) | ecosystem: Environmental > Terrestrial > Soil > Grasslands...
TAATAAAGAAAAATATGGTAATACATAAACAAAAATGTCTTTTGTATTAGTTACTCTATATCTAACATGAGCTTGACCTTTTGAATCGAATTCTAGCTTAATTAACCCTACACCTAATATTTTCCGTAAATTTAAAAACACTTTAACAGCTTCATTCGAATAATTCTGCCCAATAGAGAAGATAAACCTTATACTTAAACTATTTTCTTTAGTGAAATAAGCACCCACAGTACCTTCTGCTTGATATAGACCATTGATAAATTGACGGAAATCTTCTTTATTTTGTCTTCTGTCTTTTTCTAAACCAGTATATGTTATATTATTTTCTTTTAACATATCCTGGTATTCTGCTAAAATATTTTCTTTTGTCATTTTTATTTCTGTTGTTTTAGTAGACATGGTATTTTCAATTATAAAATTTTAAATTAAAAAGAGACAATATTCTCTAAATATATAGTATTAATTATCCTCAATACTATGAACCCCAATAATATATTGAAACGAAAAGGAAAAGTCAAACGATATCTACAAAATGTCAATACAAGATTCCTGACTCAAGACCAAGATGATGCATATTAGTTAAATGATAAGCAAGAACACGTCATAAACCTACAGCTAAAAAGGCTGTACCTATCATAACATGTAATCCGTGAAAACCTGTACCAAAATAAAAACATGAACCAAAAGCTCCATCAGTTATAGTAAATGAAGAAACTGTATATTCTATACCTTGAAGAGCTGTAAATATAACAGCTAATATTACTGTAGTTATTAATCCATATAAAGCTCCACTTCTATTTCCTTGTATAAGTGAATGATGAGCATAAGTAACAGTAACTCCACTTGATAATAATATAACTGTATTAAGCAAAGGTAATTCAAAAGGATTAATTGCCTCTATACCCATAGGTGGTCATTGAGCACCTAGTTCCACAGTTGGTGATAAAGCACTATGAAAAAAAGCTCAAAATATAGCTAAAAAAAATAAAGCTTCTGATACTATAAATAAAGCAACACCCATATTTAATCCTCTTTGCACAGCCAAAGTATGATTTCCTAAATAAGTTGCTTCACTTATAACATCTCTGAATCAAAAAGACATAGAACTAATAACTAAAAAGAATGCTAATAATAAAAAGTAGCTTGCATTAATGAAACCATGCATTGATAATACACCTGTAGTTGTTAAAGTTAACAAAGAAATACAAGTATAAATAGGTCAAGGAGATGGAGATACTAAATGAAAAGGATGAGCTTGAAATTTACTTCTAATTGAATTTGTCATTTATATTATTATTATTTATCACCTTTTTTAATATAATATGCATATAAATATACATTATAATGTATTTATCTATTTACATAAATTTAACTTATTCTATATTATTATATTATATAATTATTAATAGATATTCATACCCTAAGATATATAATTTTTGAAAAAATAAATAAGGAATAAGTGATTTGAACACTCAACCCTCCGTGTGTAAAACGGCTACTCTACCATTGAGCTAATTCCTTTTTGGTAATATTATATTACCAAATATTTAAAAATTTCAATTATAATAAATAATTGGAATTTTTACTACTCCTTCCTTCCTTCCTTCCTTCCTTCCTTCCTTCCTTCCTTCCTTCCTTCCTTCCTTCCTTCCTAAGTATGACAAGAGCTATATAAATCTATTATTATATAGAAAAAAAAACAGACTAAATAAAAATTAAATCCATTTTTTAAAGTTAATATTGTACATTTATCTATAATATAAAAATAATACAAAAATTTTTATTACATACTTTTTTGTTTTATTGTTATAACAATAGCACCCGTCATAGCTAATAATAAAATTATAGAAGCTAATATCAACCATAAACTATAAGTTGTATACATTATGTTTCCTATACTTACAATATGATTAGTTTCTGCTAGATTACCATCCCATATACTACTTGTAACAAAAAATATTTCCCCGTTATCCAATTTATTTATAACCAAATTAAATACTTTTTTAAAAAAATCACTATAGTTATTATATCATATATCATTTAATGTGTTATTTAAATCAACAGTATAGCTATTAAAAGCTGCAATACTATAAGGCAATATTTGATATACAGGATAATTAAAAGCTATAGTTATAAACACAGCTAAAGGTATACTATTACTAGCATTACTAAACAATTCACTTATTCTAATATTAATTAACATTAATATAAATAAAAATAAAATAGATACAGCTCCAACATAAACTAATAAATAAGATAAACCTATAAAATTAATACCTAATATAATTAGGTAACTAGAGATACTAAGAAATAAACCAATTAAAAATAATACAGATACTATAGGATTTTTAGAAATAATAACAAATATACCACATATAATAGATATTATAGAAACAAAATTCAAAATTTCAATCCTATAACCATTGGTAAAAGTTTCATTTAAAATAAAAATACTATTCATAAAAAAAAAATTTTTTTTTCTCATTCAACATTTCAGTCTGAAATAATAAAAAATATATTTAACTAAGCCTATTAATTTATCTATATACTAACAAACAATTTAAGGTAGAGAAAATACTAGTCAAATATGAAAGTTTTATAAAATATTTATGTGTGTATAAGATTTGAACCTATAAACTTTGTGTCCGTAGCACAATGCTTAACCTTTAAGCTAACACACAATTATTAATATTTATAAATATCTAAGCCCTTAAGATGAATTGAACATCTATAAAAATATTAACAGTATTCCGCTCTACCGTTGAGCTATAAAGGCTTTATTATACATCAATAGGAAGAAAAGGACTTGAACCTTCGACAGCTATTAGCTATTGAGTTTACAGCTCAACCCGTCATACCTACAAACGGAACCTTCCTTTGTATATATTTCTATACACAGTTTATTGTTAACCTTAATTAGTCCCATGCAAGTTCCCCTACACGAACCGTATTTCGACTTAACACCAATCAAAGTCACACATACGAAAACTCATTATTATAATGTCTAAATCTTATTATTTAAAATAAAAAATAATAATTAGCCAAACTTATTGCACATACTTCTTTCGGCGCCTGACGAGTGGTTAGTACCTATCTGAGATAAAATTCACCGTGACATGGTGATTCACGATTACTAGTAATTCCTTATTCATGCAGTCGAATTTCAGACTACAATCCTTATTATATCCTATTTTTATAGATTAGCTATTATTCACATTTTTGCATCTATTTGTCTAGGAATATGTGGCACGTCTATAGCCCACAATATTAAGGCCATGATGACTTGTCTTGGTCCCTATTATCATATCCAATATGATGGTGAACTGCTTTATAATACATTATATAAAAAAAGCAAGGGTTTACGTTAATTTTATGGAACTAACCAAAATCTCACGACATTAACTGAAGACAGCCGTGCAACACTTGTAATATTTATTATATATAAATATTATTCAAATTGTGGTAAGGTTTTTCGAGGATTATCGAATTAAATAACATACTTCACTACTGGTTTCAGAAACGGTCTAATGATTTCAGTTTCTGCGTTGCCGCATTACTCTTGAGGTGGAATGCTTACACTTTCATTTATAAACAAAATAAATCTTGTTTATGACATTCATAATTCTCTGCTTGGACTACTAGGGTATCTAATCCTGTTTGCTACCCAAGCCTTCGTCCCTCAACGTCAGTTTACATATAAAAGGTTGCTTTCGCCGCTACCAGTCCTCACGGTATCAACAAATTTCATCTCTACTCCATGAATACTCCCCTTCTCATATAAAACTCTAGTAATACTGTACCCTATTTAGGGCTAGTAATACCGTCTAGGTACCCTTTAAACCTAATAAAGATGAATAACACTAGTCTTTTACGTATTACCGCGACTGCTGGCACGTAATTTGGTCAAGACTTATAGATAGAAAATTGTCATAATCAGCATACTATCTAGAATTTTATTCGACCTAGTCGATATCATATCTAACATTATCAGATATTAACTAGCCTAAGCTATACATTCTTCCAAGTCACTGGTTCAGCCGTTAGGCCATTGACCAATATTCCTCACTGCTGTACTAAACGTATTGGGATTTTTTCAGACCCAATGTGGTTGATCAACCTCTCAGTTTCAACTACGGAATTTAAGGCTAGTTAAACCATTACCTTAACTACTACCTATCCGAGGTATTTATTATCATCTTAAAGCGGAAGATTATCTTCCTTTCAATATAAGGAATTTATTTTTCCTTGCTTCAAGGTAGCCAAAATACCATATATTCACCTGTACACCACTTTTAATAAAAGTTTTAATTAAATTAAACGTACGATTAGCATGTGTCAAGCACTTGGACAGCGTTCATTCAGAGCCATCATCAAACTCAATTTTATACTTTTTATATGATAATATATCAATATATAACACTATATTATACAATATAGTATTAAAACTTAATTATCACTACTATTATGTTTTTACCCTTATTATAAATACAGTTGGATATAAATAAGCCAGTTCTTGTTTAAGTTATTAGTCTAAAATAAGGCTTAATTTAGGCTTGTATTTTCATAATTATATATCTACTATAAATAGATATATATATATATATATCTATTTATATCTATTTATGAATTGTTATAAAAATAAAAATAATTATAATAACTCATATAGAATTAATAGTTTCTGTAAAATACCAATACTCTAGTTATTACACTTATATATGTATAAATATAATAAGCGCTGGACTTTCCTTATATATATATATATATATATATACTCTTAATACCACAACTTTTATTTGTATATATTTAAAACATAATAAAAAATTATTATAACCAAATTAATGTAAATCTAAACCATCTTTTATGTAACTACTTGTTAATACCACAAAAACTTGTGCTTGAATGAATGCAATACCTAATTCTAATCCACTAAAAGCTATAATGAAAGCTAAAGGTATTAGACCTAAGAAAAAGAATATTATACCTGAAGTCATAATATTATATGTGAAACCTGCTAAAATATTTAATAACATATGCCCGGAAAGTATATTAGCTGCTAATCTAAGTCCTAAAGAAATATTTCTAGCTAAATAGGAAATAAATTCTATTAAAACTAATAGAGGTAATAAACTTAATGGGCAACCTGCTGGTACTAATAGTGAAAAGAATTCTAATCCGTGTTTTTGGAAACCTAATATAGTTGCACCTAAAACAACAGTAAAACTAAGAGCAAATGTTAATACAAAATGACTAGTTGATGCAAAACTATAAGGGACCATTCCTATTAAATTATTAATTAAAATAAAGATGAATAAAGTGTAAATAAAAGGAAAATATATTTGTCCATTTTTAGCATTTATTTGATTTATTACTATACTATGTATGGTTGAATATATTGACTCTTGACTAATGGATCATCTATTACTAACCAGTTTGTTATAATTTGTTGCTAATAAATTAAAAGATAAAATTAAAAATGCTCCTATTGTTAAATATAAACCTATATTAGTTATACTTAAATGCATATTGGCTAATATAGGTGCATCTAAATATAATAAATTTCTTATTTCAAATTGATCTAAAGGACTAGAAATTTCTGTAAATAAATTTTTATACATGTCCTTATATGACTTTAATTTTTATTAAAATATTCACGTGAAAATTTTATAATAACATATTATTATATATACTCTTTTATAATATTTATTATCGAAATTTCTGATAATAAATGTTACAATTTACTTATAAATATACGACTTATAAACAAACGAACAAATCTAGGTAATATATATTTTGAAAATATATATATCATTATTACAAGCAATGTAAAAGCAAATATTACTTGATTTATAAAATAAAAAGGTACTAATTGTGGCATTTATACGTTTATAGTAATATTTAACACTTTATTTTATATATTTTATATAAAATACATAAAATAATTATACATGTAATTATCTAAATAAAAATAAGAATTTTATAGGTTGACTAAATATAATTACTATATATAATAATAGATTATTATTATTATTATTTAAGAAGCATATATTAAATAAGAAACTGAATAATGTAAACCATCTAATATAGGAGAAGGATATATACCTAACACCACAGTAAATAATACTAATGTAAATAATATATAAAATTCACGTTTATTAAGATCAATTAAATTAGTCTCAAAGTATTTAGAAAAATATCCTCCAAATGCTATTCTATTAAACATAAAAATAGTATATGCAGCAGATAAAATTATAGAAGAACTAGCCATAACTCCTAATAAAGGTATTCTTTCAAACACACCATATAAAGACATAAATTCTCCGATAAAATTTAAAGTAAGTGGAACACCACAGTTACCCAAAGACAAAATAAAAAATAATATAGAAAATAAAGGCATTACTTGAGCCATACCTCTATAATAGGTAATCAACCTAGTACCAGATCTATCATATAAAACACCTCCAGCACAAATAAATAAACCACTTGAAACAAATCCATGTGCTAAACCTAAAACTATTCCACCTTCTATACCTTGTATAGTATTACTAAATACACCTATAAGATAAACAGCAGCATGACTTACAGAACTATATGCAATAAGTTCTTTTATATCTATAGTTCTTAAAGTACTAAAACTAGCATATATTATAGTAATAACACCTATAAGATAAACTATATAAGTATAATCTAAAGAAGCCTTAGGTAATAAAGGTAACATTAATCTAAATATTCCATATAAACTTAATTTTAATACAATACCTGCTAATACTATACTACCACCTAATGGTGATTCTACATGAGCTTTCAGTAACCAAGTATTTAAAAATATAGTAGGTGTTTTTACTGCAAAAGCTATAAATATACCATAAAACAAAAACAATTGTGTAGAGTAATTAAAATTTGTTTTATACAAAGCATCAAAATCTGTAGTCCCCATTATAGAAGACATTGCAAGAATAGATAATAATAAAAATAAAGATCCTAATAATGTATATAAGAATAAATAAAAACTAGCTCTTACCTTATTAGTTGATCCAAATATACCTATTAATAAGAATAAAGGAGGTAATATACTTTCAAAGAAAATATAAAATAATAAAATATCTAAAACTAAGAATACTGCTAATAATAAAGTTTCTAATAATAGCATTATTATTAAATATGATCTTACATTATCATTTATTGATGTTCAATTAGATAATAAAGCAATAGGCATTATTATTGTTGTTAACAATATAAAATAAATAGATAAACCATCCACACCTAAGTAAAAATCATAGTAATTAATTTGATAATATTCTTGTACAAATTGAAACTGATTTGTACTAAAATCAAATAATATAAATATTACTAAAGAAATAAAAAAATTAATAAGAGATGTACTTAAGGCAGTAATTTTGATATGTTTAGTATTTATAGATGTTATATCATAAGATATACTGGTAGATATAATAAATATTCCTATTAAAGGAACTAATAATAAGAGAGAAAGTAACATAATTATTATGTAATAAATAAAAATTTCCATCCAGACTAAAATTATAAAAATATAATCTATAATAACACTACATAAAACTATGTAGTAAAAAACAAAGTAAAAACATACGGAAAAAATCTATTTTATATAGTTTTAATAATACTAAAATAAATTAATATTACTTGGTATTATTTCAAAACTATATAAAATACAAGGAACTAAAACAATAAATGCTATTACAATAGGTAATAATACTATTCAACAAAAAGACATTAACTGATCAAAACGTATTCTAGGAAAAGAAGCTCTAACTCATATAAATACAAAAATCATTATACTTGATTTTAATCCTAAGCTTAAACCATAAATAAATCCTTCTAATATAGGATCTAAAAATAAAATTTCCCTATTATCCAAATAATTTAAATAAAGATCAAAACTAAAATATTGAATTAAGGTAAATAAATAAATAGGTAAATAATCATACAAATAACCACCTAAAAATAATATAGTTGTTAAAACACAAATTAATACAATACTTGCATACTCTGCTAAAAAGAAAAAAATAAATATGATTGCAGCATGTTCTGTCATAAAACCACTAACTAATTCTGACTCAGCTTCAGCCAAATCAAAAGGAGCTCTATTAGTTTCTGCAACAGATCCTATAAAAAATATAATAAATATTGGAAATAAAGGTATTATAAATCATATAGCTCTCTGAGCTTCCACATTAACAGTAAGATTTAAACTACCTGTTAACATTATTACAAGCAGTATTGCGGAAGTTAATATCAATTCATAACTAATTAATTGAGCTGTACTTCTTAATGAACCTAAAAAAGCATATTTACTATTAGCACTCCAACCCGCTAATAATATACCATATGTAGCCAAAGAAGAAACAGCTAACATATATAATATACCTAAATTATAATCACTTATAGCCAATCCTGGCCCAAAAGGTATAACTGCATAACCTAATAATGAAAATATTAAAGTAATAACAGGACCAAGAAAAAATAATATTAAATTAGCCTGTGTGGGAGAAACATATTCTTTTAAAAGAAGTTTCAATGCATCAGCAAATGCTTGTAATAAACCATAATATCCTACTATATTAGGTCCTAATCTTCTTTGCATGCTTGACATTGTTTTTCTTTCAGCAACAGTAACATATGCTACTGTTAATAATACAGGTATAGTAACTAATAATACTTCTATTACAGAAATTAAAGTAGGTAAATATAACATTATAATTGTTTATACGAAACCTAATTTTATGAATAATTATAAATAATTATAAACTTTATAATTATTTATAAAATCTTAGTTTAATAATAATAGTTTATTATAAATAAGTTATTATTACATTAAAATAACAATATATCTTAAATCTATACTTTATTATTACTTATTAATTTAAATTTTTATAATATAATCAAAATAATCCTACAAATATTACATCTTAACAACAGAAAGTTTATAACTCAAACTTATTCTTATCCAAGATTCGAACTTGGATCTAGATATTAGAAGTATCCTGCTCTACCATTAAGCTAATAAGAGTATAGTAAATATATTAATATTACTATATTAATATGCATAAATAAGCTACTATTAATAAAAAAATTAAGCAACGTATAATAATAAGAAAGCCATCATAAGTGCAAATAATCCAGTTGCTTCTGCAAAAGCAAATCCTAAAATAGCATATGAAAATAATTGACCTCTTAATGAAGGATTTCTAGCTACACCCAATATTAATGCTCCAAAAACTACACCAATTCCTACACCTGCTCCTATTAAACCTGTAGTTGCTAAACCTGTACCTATAATTCTTGCTGCTTGTATCATATCATATTATATATACAATTAATAAAGGAAACCTTCATTAATTTAAAAGACTAAATAATTATTTTCATATTCATATTCATATCTAACTAAAATAATAATAATAATAATAAGTCTTCATTATATCATATAAATATTTGCATAAATATAAGGGATATGGAGGAATCGAACCCCTTGTTTAAGATCTGCAATCAAAATGCAGAACCATCTACTACATAACCCATGAGCAATATTATTACTCATAATAATTACATTTAATAATAAAAGTATATAACATAATTTTTTTAAAATGTATTACTTTTAATATTATATAAACATATTGTACTTAAAGGTAAACTTACAAAAGCATGAGGTTTAGGTGGACTTGTAAGTGCTCATTCTAAAGAATTATAACTTCTGTTTAATAATGTTTGTAAGCTATCACTATAAAATTCAGGACTTAATCAAGGATATCTACTTGCAACACGAGCTTCTATTAATTGTAAATATACAATATATAAGAATAATCAAGTAGCAATAACACTAACCATACTACCAAAACTACTTACAAGATTTCAACCTGCAAAAGCATCAGGATAATCGCTAATTCTTCTAGGCATCCCTTGTAAACCTAAAAAATGTTGAGGAAAGAATGTTAAATTAACACCTATAAACAATATTCAAAAATGCACTTTACTTAACACAATATTATACTCTAAACCTAAAATTTTAGGAACTCAAAAGTATCATGCACTAAATAATGCAAAAACAGCACCCATACTTAAAACATAATGAAAATGAGCAACAACATAATAGGTATCATGAAAAGCAATATCAAGAGAAGCATTAGCTAAAACAAATCCACTCAATCCTACAATTGTGAACATAAAGACAAAACCTAAAGCGAATAACATCGAAGGTGTTAATTGTATAGATCCTCCATAACATGTTGCTAATCATGAAAATATTTTAATACCTGTCGGCACAGCGATAATTAAAGTAGCAGCTGTAAAATAAGCTCTAGTATCAACATCTAATCCTACTGTATACATATGATGACTTCAAACAACAAAACCCAAAACTCCAATAGACATCATAGCATAAACCATACCTAAATAACCAAACACACTTTTGTTAGAACTAGCAGATATAGTAGTACTTATTATACCAAAACCTGGAATTATTAATATATAAACTTCAGGATGACCAAAGAATCAGAAAAGATGTTGGTATAAGATAGGATCCCCACCACCTGCAGCTTCAAAGAACGATGTATTAAAATTTCTATCAGTTAAAACCATTGTAATTGCACCAGCAAGTACAGGTAAAGATAATAATAATAAAACAGCTGTAACTAATACAGCTCACCCAAATAAAGCTAATTTATGTAATCTTATACCTGGACTTCTCATATTAAGTATCGTAGTTATAAAATTTATTGCACCTAATAAACTACTTATACCCGCTAAATGTAAAGCAAAAATAGCTAAATCTACACTAGGCCCACTATGACTTTGTATACTACTTAATGGAGGATATAAAGTTCAACCTGTACCTGCTCCATTTTCTATACCACTAGCAAATAAGAATAATATTAAACTAGGAGGTAATAATCAAAAACTTATATTATTTAACCTAGGAAATGCCATATCAGGACCCCCAACCATTAAAGGTAATAAGAAGTTACCAAATCCTCCTATTAAGGCAGGCATAACCATAAAAAATATCATTAATATAGCATGAGCAGTAATGATACTGTTGTATAATTGATTGTCAGCTATATATTGAACACCTGGTCCACTCAGCTCTAATCTAATTAAAACTGAAAAAGCTGTACCTAGTAATCCAGAGAATACTGCAAATATAAGATATAATGTACCTATATCTTTTGCATTTGAAGATAAAAATCATCTTTCAGTTCAAAGTGAGATACTTGATTTTAAATTAATATGGGAATTTGACATTAATTATATAGTTAACACTATGCTTTATATTTAAATAAGACAATACATTTTATTATCAGCAATAGGTAGGGATATTATTTAAAAACAAAAACTAAAATACATGGAGAAACCGAACCATTATATAATACTACCATATTAATACAGAACCATCTGTTACATATCTATCTATTAGATACTACTCAATTCAATATTATTTATTTTTTATTTCTAATTCTACTAAACTATTTTCGAATAAACTAACTAAAGGCACTATAATTAAATAATATGAGAAGTAAATAATTGTGCTAACTTGCCCAAATTCTATAAATGGTGATTCTACATGTTTAGCTCCTAATATCATTAAAATCAAAAAATTGGCTACAAATATATAAAAAGCTATTTTACTTAAAGGTCTAAATTGTATACCTCTACTTCTACTTAAATCTGTAAAAGGCATTGCTAATAAAATTAAAATAGCACTAAACATTGCAATTACTCCCAATAATTTATTAGGTATAGATCTTAATATAGCATAAAAAGGTAAAAGATATCACTCAGGCACTATAGCAGGAGGAGTTTGCATAGGATTAGCCATAACATAATTTTCACTATCTCCTAATGCATTAGGCATAAAAAAAACAAATACACTTAATATTATAATAAATAAAAATATAGTTATTAAATCTTTAAAAAGGAAATAAGGAGCAAAAGGTAATCTATCATAATTACCTGAAATACCTAAAGGATTACCTGATCCTACACTATCATGAAGTGCAATTAAATGCATTAAAGCTAACGCAGCTAAAACAAAAGGTAATACATAATGTAAAGAAAAGAATCTATTTAATGTAGCATTATTAACACTAAAACCACCTCAAATAAATTCAACAATATCATGTCCAACTCAAGGTATAGCACTCATAAGGTTAGTAATAACAGAAGCACCTCACAATGACATTTGACCATATGGTAAAACATAACCCAAGAAAGCTGTAGCCATCATTGATACAAATATTATTGTACCTATTGTTCACACTAATGTTCTTGGAGTTCTATAAGATCCATAATATAAACCTCTTCCTATATGTAAATACACTAAAAAAAAGAAAGCTGACGCTGTATTACTATGTAGATAACGTATTAATCAACCATTATTAACATCACGCATTATATGTTCTACTGAATTAAATGCTTCTAAAACACTAGGATTATAATGCATTGCTAAAGTTACACCCGTAATTATTTGTATAACTAAACAAAAAGCTAATAACGATCCAAAATTTCATAAATAACTTATATTACTAGGTTGTGATGAATCAATTATATAAGAATTAACCATTTTTAATAATGGATGACTTTTTAAAATTCTCATGTTTTGTTTTTTGATTATAATTTTTATTTAAATATATTCGAAATAAAAAGGAATAATTTAATATAATTATATTAAATAAAAAGGGGGCAATAAAAATTTCTTACTACTAATATATATATATATATATATATATATACAATTATTATAATTTAATATTATTATAATTTAATATTATTAAGTTTATTTATAAGCTATTTACTTTAAATCTACTTAAATTAAAAAGAGATAATAATATTAATAGTATTAGACTATTATCAACCAAAGAAAGATAAGGAATTAAAATATAAAAAACAAGACCAATTAAAATATATAAAGCATAACTAGTAATAATTCCTGTATTTAAAATAGATATAGTTTTACTTAAAGTCAAAAGCCCTTTTTCTAAACCATAAGGTCCTAATAATTCCACACTTCCTTTATCTATAATCTTAGTAGTTTGACCACCTAATTTTAGAACAAGACCAGTAATATATTTATTATATAGAAATTCTATATAAAAACGTTGGTTAAAAAAACTAAATATATTATAACCTAATCTGCTTAATTTAAAACCAATTAAAATTTTTGGCATAATTTCCGATAAAACTATTGCTAAAACACTAAATAAAACAGTAAAAAATAAAGGTAACAATTTAAATAAAGTTGGCACTGCAAATTCAGTATTTAACATAATTTCTCGTACAGGGTGAATGAAAATACTATCAGAAAAGAAAGCTGAACCTAATCCTACAAATATATCTTTACCAATATACCCAAAGAATATAGAAAAGATAGCTAATATGATTAAAGGCAAACTCATAAATATGTCTCCCTCATGCGCAGCATTATCATCTTTATAATTAACTATAGGACCATTAGGATTAGTTAAAAAAGTTAGATATAATACTTTAATAGAATACAATGTAGTAAACATAGCACCAATAGTTGCTATAAAATAAACTACTATACTGCTAAGATAAAATTGACCATATGCAGATTCTAATATAAAATCCTTACTATAAAACCCTGTCATAAAAGGAAAAGCAATTAAACTTAAAGTTGCTATTAACATAACAGAGTATGTTAAAGGTAAAAATGATATCAACCCACCATATTTTCTAAAATCTTGATTATCTGCTACTGCATGAATAACAGCACCTGCTCCTAAGAATAACAGTCCTTTGTAAAAAGCATGATTAACTAGATGAAACAAAGCAACATTATATGAAGATAAACCTATAGCTATAACCATCATACCTAATTGACTCATAGTACTATAAGCAATAACTTTTTTAATATCTTGTTGAAATAAACCAATAAGACTACTAAATATTGTAGTTACGGCTCCTAATCATAATGATAATACCAATACTGTTGAACTATATTCTATCAAAGGACTAGCACGCATTAACAAATATACACCTGCTGTAACCATAGTAGCTGCATGTATTAATGCACTAACAGGTGTAGGACCTTCCATAGCCATAGGCAATCAAATATGTAATCCAACTTGAGAACTTTTAGCCATAGCTCCAATTAGTAAACATATACCTATTATTGTAATAATGTTTTCATTAATAAAAGGAGCTAATGAAAAGACAGTACTATAATCAATATTACCAAAAGATCATAAAATGGCAAACATACCTATAGTTAAAAAGCAATCACCTACTCTATTTGTTAAAAAAGCAGACATAGAGCTTTGATTTGCTGCTATCCTAGTAAATCAAAAATTCACTAATAAATAAGAACAAATTCCCACACCCTCCCAACCAACAAACATCAATAAGAAATTATTAGCAGTAACAAGCATAATCATCATAAATGTGAATAAGCTTAAATAACTAAAAAACCTTTGATTGTGAGGATCATGATTCATATAACCTACAGAATATATATGAACTAGAGAACTAACTATCAATACAGGTATTAACATACTTACAGTTAAACTATCAAAATGAAAACCTCATAATACGTTAAGCGATTCACTATCTATTCATCTAAAAATATTTATTGATACAGCTATATTATTTAAACCTACTTCAATAAATGTTATTATTGTTAATAATGTTGTTATAATTACACAAGTGCATGTAATTAATTGAGCTCCACTAACACCGACTTTTCTACCAAAAAACCCGGAAACTATTGAACCTAATAAAGGTAAAATTATTATAGCTAAATACATTATTTATATTCTATTGCAATACTTCCTCTTAATCTATAAAAAGCAACTAAAATACCCAAACCTATTGCAGATTCTGCACCAGCTATTGTTATTATATATATAGCGTAAGTTTGACCTAATATATCATCAAAGCTAAATGAACTTACCAATATTAAAAACGTAATAGCTAAAAGCATTATTTCAATTGAAATAAGCATTAATATTATATTTTTTCTATTTAAAACGAATCCAAGAATTCCTATTAAAAAAAGTATTAACGATAAATTCATTATATATTATATTAAATTTAATTATTGTTCATAAATAAAGAACTAAATACTTATTTATTTATTTATTAAGGCTTTATTATCTATTCTTCTCCTTAATTACCTATAAAGGGATCTATTATATTATTATAAAATAAGGTTATTATAAATAAATAAAAATTATTAAGATATAGTATTAAAATCTTTTATTGCTCGTATAATCAAGATAAAAATTTTTCAATACTTACTGAATTTATTACTATAGGCATAGAACTATGTAATATACCACATATTTCTGAACATTGTCCATAGAATGTACCCGTTCTATTTATTAAAACAGATGCTTGATTTAATCTACCTGGATACGCATCACACTTAATACCTAAAGCTGGACAGGCGAATGAATGAATAACATCCGCAGCTGTAACAATAAATCTTACATGTGTTAACTCAGGAATAATAACTCTGTTATCTACCTCTAATAATCTTAAAGCTCCGTCTTCTAGGTCTGACTCAGGAACTAAATATGAATCAAATTCTATAAAATCATTTTCAGAATTTAAGAAATCAGGATACTGATAACTTCAATATCATTGATGTCCTTCCGCTAGTATAGACATAGCAGGATCACTAACCTCATCCATTAAGTATAACAATTTAAAAGATGGAAACGCTATAAGTACCAATATTAATGCAGGTGTTATAGTTCATATTAGTTCTATCAAAGTACCATGATTTAAATATTTATGTGATATAGGTGATACTATATTAGTATAATTTCTAATTATCGATATCATTATTCATCCTACCCCAAATAATATTATAACTAAATAAAACATTATATTATCATGTAATTCAACTAAACCCTCCATTTGTGGTGATGCACTATCTTGAAAGTATAGACCTCAAGGACTAGGTGCATCACAATTATTACTTATAATATATTGTAAATAATCAACCATTTTATTAATTTACTTACTTTTTATATCTGTAGCTATAAAATTAAACAAATTATAATATAGCTTATATATTTATATCCATATAAATATACCGCGAATATAAAAACCTTTTGACAGCTTGTGATAATATATTATAAAATCTATTTATGATAACCTATAAAATAAGTTGCTATAAAAATTAATTTCACTTCATACCACTTATATAAGTTATAGTATTAAATTGTTTGCTTGTAAATACAAGCGTTTGTCTACTATCAATTTTTAATGCATTTTTACCTAACTCAAACGCAAATCCTAAAGTTAAAGCTAGAAAAAATACAAGCATTATAATTAAACCATATATACTATTTGTATAAGCACTAACAACATAAGGATAAATCAAAAGAATTTCTAAATCAAACAGTAAAAATAGAAGTGCAAAAATAAAAAAAGAAATACTAAACTGTGTTCTATTCTGACCTAAAAAACTATGAAAACCACACTCAAAAGCTGAATCCTTTTCTTGGTATGGATTATGTGGAGAAAAGATTAAATTAACAGCTAATAAAATAATAGCTAATAAAGGTATAAATATAAAAAAGAAAGTTATACTAGTCATCTAAGGATTAAATATTATTAATGCTAATATATTAGCCATACTTAATCATTCCTGAGGCATAAGCATAAATAATAAAATTATAAGTGTTAATATAGAAACAGATATAGTTAATGAACTTGATAGTATAATATTATTATATCTAAATGTTAATTTTTCAATTAAAACATCATTTTTAATTATACTAGCATACATATTTATGTTTTCTATATTAGGATTTATTCTATACTCAGATTTATCAAAAAAAACCTGTTTAATAATATTTAAATAATATACAGCACTAATAACACTAGTTAAAATTGCTATCAAAGTAAGAAAAACATAACCATTATCCAAAGCAGCACTTAAAACCATCTGTTTAGCAAAAAATCCTATAAGAGGTGGTATACCTACAAAAGAAAAGATTGTAATAGAAAAACTCAATGATAATAAAGGATTTATATTAAAAAATCCCTTAATTTGACTGATTAATTGTATTGGCGAATTATTTTTGTCTAACAATTCTTTATATTCTTTATTATCATTAACATAATAATAAAATGAAAAACCCATACTTATTAAAATAATAAACATATTCAGATTACTTAATGAATATTGTATTAAATAAAATATAAACGCTTGAATAGATTCCATGCTATTAATACTTAAAGCTAAAAGTATAAATCCTAAATGACTTATAGTACTATAAGCAAATAATCTTTTTATTCTATATTGTGTTAAACCAACTATTGTACCTATTATTAATGAAAGTAAAGAACTAACTAAGAAAGTAGAAGTTCAAGCATATTGATTAACAAATATTGAATTGTTAGTATAATGTACTAGTTCTAATAAAAAAACTAATATAGATATTTTAGCTACAATAGCTACAAATGTTGTAACTATTGTAGGTATTGCATCATATACATCAGGAGATCAAAAATGAAAAGGTGCAGCACTTATTTTAAATAAAAATCCTACACTCAATATAAGTAATGACATATTGATATAATGTGGCTTATATCAATATAAAACATTATTATTAACAATATCACTTAGACTATATATAACATATATACTATCTAAATTTGTACTACCTGAATTAGCATACAATAAACTTGTACCTAAAAGTATAAAACAAGAACTTAAACCTCCTAATAAAAAATAAGTAAGACCTCCTGAAGTAGCAAGTTCTGAGTTTCTATACAATGTACATAATAAATATAATCCATAACTTTGTAATTCTATACTCAAAAATATAGAAACTAAATCACTACTTGAAATTAAAAATATAGACCCTGTTATTATAAACAATATTATTAATGGATATTCTATTATTTTAAATTGTTCTCCCATTTTATTAGTTATATTTGTTTTATAGTAAATAAAATTATTTAATAACAATCTTTCTAATGAAGAATACTTAGATAATCATACTCTTCTAGGAAAAAATCCAGTAAATTGAAGTATAAAAGCACTAATTATAAAAATAAAAATATGAAATACTTGTGTAGTACTAGTTATATGAAATAAACCATTGTATATACCTATACCTCTATCTAAATAAGCAATATGTAAACTACTCATACTTATCATTATACAATAAATTAAACTAAATATAGCTACTCTACTAAAAAGTATAGATTTGTCTCGTCTTTGAGTAACGGCATTAGATAGTAATAAAAACAAAATTGAATAAATTAACATTTGTTTTTAAGGATTTGAGCCTTATTAAAAAAAAGGATTTTCTCTAATTTTTACCTACACCAATATAAACTTATATTACGTTTACAAAAAAAAATTTTTTTATTAAACAAGCTTAAAACTATTAAGATATATACATAGCCAGGAGAGAAATTTGAATTCTCATTATTAATGCATGAAATTAATGTTCTAACCTATTTAAACTATCCTGGCTTATATTATCTATTAACAATGGGTGAATATTCAGGCTCGAACTGAAAACACATTGTGCCACATACAATAGTTCTACCAATTGAACTATATCCACCTTTAATATATTATTTATAAAAAATCAATCTTATTAATTACTTATCCTGGGATGATTCGAACATCCAATATTAAATACCAAAAATTTATGACTTACCTATTAGTCTACAGGATATTATACTGTTATGTGAATAATAGTATAATCTATTATAAAATAAAAAATATTAGGTCTAACAACTAGTTCATGAAAGATAATATTTATCTTTTCGAAGTCATGAAAAAAGTTTGGTATTTTAAAACAAGTAAAAAAATTATGAAGAAGGCGATATAAAAGTTAATGTTATTCATCACATAATTATTATTAAAAGAAACTATAATCCTTTTATGAGTAATGGGACTTGAACCCATAAAGCTATTAAGCCCCAGCAGTCTAAGGGCTGGATGTTTACCAATTTCACCATACTCATTAACGATTATTAATAATAATTAATTAACTACTACAATTAAGTGAAACTTATCCACCATATGTTTACCAATTTCATCAGGCTCATATCTACTAATAATATATAATTTATATTATTTTTGAATTGCCCAAGATAAGATTCGAACTTATAACCTAGACATCTTCAGTATCCCGCTCTACCACTTGAGCTTCTTGAGCTAATTATTCATTACATATGGAGACACCAAGAATTGAACCTGGATTAATGACTTGCAAAGTCATAGTTTTACCTTATTAAACCATATCCCCTAATGTAATTATTCTTTACACATATCCAAGAGAGGACTTGAACCTCTAAAGCACTAGCCAGCAAAGCTTAAGTTTGCTTTGTTTACCAATTTCAACACTTGGATTCTCTATAGGGTCAGAATGATTTGAACACTCATCTCAACCGTCATGAGCAGCTAGCTTTACCAATTAAGCTATAACCCCTTACTAAAATGATTCTAACACTCATCTTAATTGTTATGAACAGCTAATTTAACCAGTTAATGTATAACCTCATATATAGATTTATATATATATATTAACTGGTATTATTATAAACATCTATAAAATGCGGACAAAGGATTTGCACCTCTATATACTGGGCATGAACCAATTATGTTGCTATTACATCAATCCGCATACATATATATATATATATATATATCTAATATTTATATTATAATATTAGCCCCAGAGGGGTTCGAACCCTCGTATATAATGATGAAAACATTATGTCTTAAACCACTTGACTATAAGGCCTTTAAAACAAAAGCCCAGTACAAGTATTGCACTTGCTTCAGCTGATTACAAAACAGCTACATTACTTTTATGCTAACCAGGCAAATTAAAATTTAATGTGAGATATATACAATGATTAGTAATAAAAAAATTAGTACTTTATACCTAAAAACATTTAAATTCTTTTAGCTAAAGCCTATTAATTACATACTATTATTATACTAATATGCAAAATCGTAATGTTAAACTACGTCTATATAAGAATATACTAAAGTAAGTTTCGTGCCTATATGCATTCAGCACTTATCTTTAACTAACATAGCGTTCCTGCCGTGCCTATGTTATATATTTGCTTAAGTGAAAGCAACATCCCTGTATAAATTACTATAAATATTATACTTAAATTAATATTGAACACATAAACAACAGGTAAACCATAGGTTAATATACCCAGCTCCTTTCGTACGAGGGGGCTATCTTTATTTTATTCTAATTTCCTCTAGAAGATAGAAACCATACTGTCTCACGACGTATTTAACCCAGCTCGTGTAGCTTTTTAATCGACGAACAGTCGAACCCTTCATGATTTCTGCATTCATGTGGATAAGCTAAGCCGACATCGAGGTGCCAAACTGCGCACTCAATTTGTACTCTCTGGCGCAATTAGCCTGTTCAATATTTGTTACCATAAAGGTTCTTTATCCTTTATTTCCATCTTTTACAAAATGGTTCAGACTATTTCTTCATTTCTATTTATTATATATAATTAATGCGACGCGATACATATTATAATAATACTTATTATTATTATTTACTACTTATTCAACCCTTAAGTCCAAAAGCACCATTACGTGTTTTTGAATTAATTAATGAATATTGTATATTAGATTTAAGGTGACCCCTTAATATAACAGAAGATAACCCTCTATGAGAAGAATCTATGTTTTTTAAACTTCCTTTCCATTTTATTTTAAATACAGATCTTGAAGCAGTAAATCGTCTTGTAAGTCTACCTTTAGCTTCTAATCTTATACCAGCTATATTTTTATATTTTAATATATTAAAAATTAAATTTAATAATTTATTATTATTATTATTTTCATATTTATTATTAAAAATGGTAGAATCATGAAAAAGATCTAATAAAATTTTATTTAAATTATCCTTGTTATTAATATAATATCTACTAACTTTATTAATTAATAATTCTTTTATTTTTAATTTATTATAATTTTCCTTTATTTTATTTATCTTTGGCAACTTTATCATAGATAAAGAAGATTTTAATACTCGTAATAATTTATTATCTCTATTTTTCAATTTTAAAGAAATAGCTTTTGTAAATATATCACTATTCAAATATAAATTTTTTAAATTAACAATATTAAATTCTACTTCTTTATTATAAAGTTTAAATATTAATGGTCTTAACTTAGATAAAAATTTATTTTCAAATTTAGATTTATTTAAATCTAATAATAATTTATAATAAGCAATAATATTTATTTCTTTTTCTAAATATATTTTATACAAATAATTCTTATAAAAACTTTCATAATATTTATAAGAAACAAAATCATTTTCACAAAGTCATATAATATTTGTTAAATTTGCTAAATCTTTATTAAGATTCTTAATTATAAATTCTTTTTCTTTTATTAATCCATTTTTTTTAACTAAAAGTAAATTATTATTTTCTAAATCCATTTGTTTAATAATATAGGATCTAAATTCATATAACCAATCTATAAAAAAAGTATTGTTTTCTTGAGTTTTTAGTATTCTTAACTTTTCTTCCAAAGAAAAAGGTTTATTAGAAAATAAACCAGCTTCAAGTCTTTTAATTCTATGAGTCAAAACCCTTTGTTCTTCATTATATACATATAAGGTTATAACAATTTTAGAACTAGTATGTTTCAATTCTGCTCTACTAATAAATATTTTATTTACAGCTAATCGCCTAAATCTTATAGCTAAACGTTTAGATTTAAAAACCTTTTTACTGAAATAAAGATTAAAATAATTTTTTATTAATTTAATTAAATTTTTATCTGCTATACTCAAATTTTTAATAGAATTAACATTAAAAGCATAAACACTATCAAATCATTCTTTATTCGCAGATGGAAAATGCCTTATAGCTCCTAAAGTATTAGTCGTAATATTTATAGGTATAACTCTATACTTATTATTTACTTTTTTAGTAAAAACAAAAGGTTTAACATTATATGTATTCTCACTATTCATAATATATTATACAAATGATTATTTATTTAAACTAAAATATATTAGTTTTATTAAAAAAAACTTAATTATACATTAACAGAAAAGTTGGGCATTATTAAAAGGATTATCGTTAGTACTACTCACCTTCTAGTCGTTGAACGGTTTTGCATTTAAATCTACTCTCTATTAATATAAGAGATTAATTAATACTAATACAAATTTCGCTTCAAGTACACATATATTTTATATTATACTATGTTATTCTTGAAATTAACCCAATAAAATATCAATAAATTCATCTTTATATAAATTATTAAAATATTATATAAAAAAGACAAATTATTGAAGGACTTACATCCCTAGCGTAGCTTTTTCAAAAATCCAAGACCTTTCCTTTATGCATCTTGTGATCATATGCCCCGCTTACGCGACTGATAGACGTGTAAGTCAAACAGTAAAGCAAGATTAAGCCATTAAACTTGACAAGTATTGTTCATAATTATTTATAATATATTTTGATATTATATTAACATCTATTTTTATAAAATAACTAAAAATATTAGAAAACTAATTCACCTTAATATTTTTATTACATCTATTTTCCATATAGTTAAAATCTTACTTAAAAATTATTTTATTTCTAACTTAATAGATATATAACTGAATTAGTTGCATCTCATTATCAATAAGATTTTAAGTTACACCAAATAACAAATTAGAATAAACATATATATTATGTATATATTTATTTATTATCTTAAAAGATACAAACATACAAAATTAACTTTGGATACACCCAGGTACTTTTTATGGGATCTGTGCCCCGCATAAACTGCCTCCTAGCGATGGTTCCCTATTAAAGGGTTATTTCTTATATAAATATATAAGAAAGTAGATTAATTCTACCAATAAGATAAACATAATAAAGGTGTTTCAATTACATTATACCAACTACCTTATACACTAAAATTTGTTCAATCATATCCAATAACTAGTAACAGTAAAGCTGCATAGGGTCTTCTCGTCTAACTAGAGGTAAACTGTATCTGCACAGTTATTCCAATTTCACTGAGCCAATCATTGAGACAGCTGTTGTATCGTTAAATCATTCATGCAAGACCGCATTTAACGGCCAGGGTATTCCGCTACCTTAGGACCCTCATAGGTAAGGCCGCCATTGATCGGGGTTTCCTTAAAAGCCAAGTTTATTTTAGTCAACTTAACTAATTTGTTAACCAGCCGACATCGGGCAGAAATCACACTTAATACTTTGATTTATTATCTTATTGCAAAGTGCTTTGTTTTAATTAAACAGTCGTACAACACTATTCTATGCTTCCTATTCTTTACCTGATATTAATCAAGAAGAATGGCTCTCCTTATCCCTAAGTTACGGTAGTTAATTTGCCGAGTTCCTTAATGATTGTTCACTCAAACGCCTTCGTATTCTCTACTTGCTTACTTGTGTTAGTTTCTAGGTACGGTTTTTATATCATCTTCTAAGTATATTCATCTATTTAGTTTATTGTATATTTAAAAAATTTATTACTGTTTTTCCAGAACCTTATCCACTTTTTAAATAAAGGTTGTTACTTTGTAAACAAGATTTTCTCATCGTTTAATCCTTTAGGTATATAAACTTAGAGGCCGTTACTTTAATAAAACCATAAGCTTTAGGCGAGGGGTATTGTTATATCCCTTTTTCGTTACTCATGTCAACATTATCTCTTGGGTCATCTAATAATTAATCTATTTAAGAAAAAATCTAAGATTTACCCAATGTTCTGCTACCCCCTTATCTATAATAAATTTTTTTATTTTTAAATATGGACAAAGTGTCGGTATATTGTTTAGATCCGTTAAATTTTTGGTGCTATTATCAAGAAAAATTTTTTTTTCTTAAACTAGTGCTCTGTTACGAGATCTTCAAAAAATGGCCGCTTCTAAGCCTATTTCCTAGTCGTATTAGATAAAAACTTCCTTAATTTCACTTAACAATAATTTTGGAACCTTAACTTTTGTTCTGGGCTGTTTCCCTTTAGACATACAACCTTAGCGTACTATGTCCGATTATTCAAGATTCATCATTACCATTTCGAGTGCAAATACTCACCGATAAAATCTTCACGATTCCCCGATATATGCAAATATAAATATATTTATTTAGTTGCCTGAGATCACAGTTCTGTACCTGCTATGATGTAACTTGAATTGCCTACTTATATAGGTTTCGCAGAAAACCAGCTATCCTAGTCAGTATTGTCTTTCACTTACTTACCACAATTCATCGGATATCTTTACAACGATAAACCGTTCGGGCCTTTATAACCCTGACTGTAGTAAGATCACTAGGCTTCGGGTCTAATTTTAGATACTAATTCATTATCTTATAATTGGTTTATCTAGGCATTACTGCTCGCATCTAACATTAACTTATTGACCCATTATGCAAAAGGTACGCTCTCACTTTTTGTTAAAATTTTGCTTGAGCTGCTTATAAAACTACTAATTCAAACCATTCCTTCACAGAACTATACGCTATCGCTTATATATTATATTTAGCCTTAGAGGAAGGTTCCCCTTTTTATTCAAACAGAATTAAACACCATTTTACTTATTTTATAGTATCATTACAATACTTTAGGCTAATCTACTTTCATTCACACTAATTATAGAATCTCGTTTGATTTATTTTCCTAAAGTTACTAAGATATTTCAATTCACTTCGTTTATTACTGAATTTCTCTAAGAGTACATGTGTTACTTATTCCTTCAAACACAAATTAATTTTACATTCTCTTTAATATATAGCAAGGTATCCTTAATAGTTTCTTTATATACTTGCTTATACTACCTTAAAGTAGTATAAAAACATTGTTTCTATATCATTCACATTACTAATGTTAATATACACTTAATATATATATATATATAGACCCAAATTGTCGTAACTACCTGATTACAAATATTAAAACTTAGAATTTGATTATCAATTTTATCAGGTTACTTATATTTTAACTAAAAATCTCATATAGTTATTCAAATTCGAACTGAGAAAGTATTTGACTCATTATTAATATTATATTTATCAGGCTACTTAGATTCGAACTAAGTCTTCATTGACCCAAACAATGTGTATTTCCGATCCTACTCTAACCTGTTATAAATAGTACCAATTCAATTAATAATGATACAAAGTCATATTTTGATAATAATACTTAATTGATAATTACTACATATATTACTTATTAATATAATTACTTATAAAGATATAACCTTTATAAGGAATATCCTTTATAAGACCCACTGTCTTCAAAGACATTTTTTATTTAGTTTCATTTATTCTAAATTAGGTCTTGATTTTTCGCTATTCCAAAATATTAGACTTGATTTAAGACTTTCGCTTATATTTTTTCTTGTTTCATCACTATATCTCTTTCTGAAAAAGGATAATTTATACCTTTTCGTTTAATGCTTATTATAACTCTTGTCTCAAATGAATGCTTATTACCTGATTTATTCCTATTTTCTTTTCTTTATATATAAGAAATATATATTTTTTTGCATTAAGATAAGACAGTAACAATATTAATATTATTATATTTTTCTTTCATTACAAATTTTCATTTTCTTTTTATTTATTAAAAAGAGGCATAATCCTATAAAATCTATACTATTACTATCAATAACAGGATTGGTATTTCCACCGTTTAATATTTCAGAGAGTGTGGGATTTGAACCCACGAAATGTTAACAATATTTAATAAGACTCAAGCTTACCGCTATAAACCACTCAGCCAACTCTCTTTAAGTTACAATGTTTGATTCCTCAGTGAATCGAACACTGAACACATCCTTATCAAGAATACGCTTTACCTATTAAGCTAAAGAACCTATTTACTTATATAAAGCTATATAAACAAAGACAAGAGTACTCCGATTTGAACGAAGAAATATGAGTTTGAAGCTCACGGTTTTACCATTAAACTATACTCTTCTTAATATTATACTTAAATACACGGAAAAGAGATGAATCGAACATCCAGATGTTAACACATGATATTTAGCAAATATCTCGCCTTACCTATGGCAACTTTTCCTTTAAAGAAGTGTTTAATATTCGGGTTGAATCGGTCTCGATCCGACATCTACTTTCGTGACAAAAAAGTCCTTTACCAATTAAGTTATCAACCCTAGAAGTAAGTAATTTTTACTTTTAAAAAAAGGTTTTTTTAAAAGTAAAAATTAATTTATATTACAATAAAAATAGACATATTTCTCTAACACTATGACCAGTCGAATTCGAATCGACACACTTCGCTTGGAAGGCGATAAGTCTACCATTAACCTATGGTCATTATAGCTTTTATACTATATTATGAATATATTTATCTTTAGTTATTAGAATAAACATTTATCATGTACTCTATTTATTTAAATATGACACTAGATTAAGACTATAAATAAATAAATTTTAATTTACAACTCTTTTTATTATTTATTAAAATGAATCACGATGATATATTTCATAAATCTGATTAAGACCTATAGGATTTGAACCCATATAATAATGATTAAAAGTCATATGCTTTACCCTTAAGCTAAAGTCTTTATAGTTACTATTATTTATAACTATACACAATATGTTATAATACAAAATTCTTTTATATAATAATCGAAACAAATTAATTTATCAAATTAATCCAAAATTACTTCGGCTATATATCAGATCTACTATGCAACAAATCAATAATGAAGTTAAACTATCTCTAGTTTTAGTAAAATGATCTTTTTTTCTAAAAATAACTCCTACCATTAAGAAAAATTTTTCCTTTACAAAATAAGTATTTGCAGTTACTTCTACTTAACTTAAACCATTTATAAATGGATGAAAATTATCCTTTTATTAAAAGAAACTTAATTATTTATATCTTAAGAACCTCAATAATAAATAGAGATAAATAAAAACAATCAGACGACATCTACAAAATGTCAATACAAGATTCCTGACTCAAGACCAAGATGATGCATATTAGTTAAATGATAAGCAAGAACACGTCATAAACCTACAGCTAAAAAGG
>Ga0209152_10000258_pt1 | contig 26984 bp, 19 predicted proteins | sample GraSoiAngelo_107_FD_185873 | JGI IMG/M metagenome (GOLD analysis project Ga0209152, IMG submission 185873) | Grasslands soil microbial communities from the Angelo Coastal Reserve, California, USA - 14_0903_09_30cm (SPAdes) (version 2) | ecosystem: Environmental > Terrestrial > Soil > Grasslands...
TTTTTTTTTTGGAGCAACCATGGCCTCACTCGCCGGAGCCACGTTGACCTGGCGGGCGCCATTCTTGACCGCAGGTGGGCTCTTAATGCACCTGCATACAGACAGCTTGCACCGTTCGGGAAAACAGTCGGGATTCCACTACTCTTGCTCGGTGGAACCATGGCAGTCGCTGGCACGGCTTGGTTCAAGCGCCGCCTTTGGGGGTGGCGACTGGTAGTTGCCATCATCGCAACCCAGGTCTTGGGAGACCTGGTGAACGCCTTCAGGGGTGATCTCTTTAGGGGCGGCGTCGGTTTCGTAATTGCTGGGCTTCCGCTCGTGTATCTTCTACGTCCAAACGTCAGAGCGGCTTTTGCAAGCGGAGATGCTCCAAGGCTTGGCTAACGAATTCGAGCATTTGGAAGATGGTGCGTTTCTCAAATGACTCCCAGCTCCGGCATAGAATTTTTGGCCAATCCTGACCAGTTCCTCGTTGAAACGTAACTATGTCTTGGCTCATAGGACGGGTCTGAACCCCAATTTGTGTCTCAAGGGTCCTTCAACTCAACGCTATTGCTCGTGTAGGGCCGGAATCCCTCTCCCCAATCGACAGCGATCACCTGCATATCGAGCCTGTCGCCATCGACACGCACAAGCAAATAGTGATAGGGGTTCAAGCCGCGCTCCACAGCCGGCTTCACCAGGTGATCGAGTTTCACCTTGCTCGCCTCGTTGGCCTTCAGGTAGTCGTCCAAATTTGGCTCACCCGTGTAGGAGTAAAGCGGCGCTCCGCCTCCCCCGGAAACCACCAAATCCATGCGATGCGTTCCGCTTGCATCGGTGTAATGTTCGACCCAGTGTTCAAACAGATGCTCGTGTCCCGAAAATACCGCCCGAACATGGTGAGCTTGAAACAGCGGCATGTACTTGTTCCGGAGGGCGACCGTTTGCTCTTCCAACTTCGGTCCACCGTGCGATCCTGATGAGAACGGGGCGTGATGACAGAACACGATGATGTTCACGAACCGCTTGCGATCGAGACGTTGGAGCTGGCCTTTCACCCACTGGAACTGTTTCTCATCACCGGCAATGTTGGCGTCAAATCCGAGCACGAACGTATTGCCATAGCCAAAAGAATAAGTCGGATAACCAGATAGCCTATGGGGCGAGCCCGCAGGGGGAATCACCGCCGCTACCGACCGGCAATGTTGGCGTCAAATCCGAGCACGAACGTATTGCCATAGCCAAAAGAATAAGTCGGATAACCAGATAGCCTATGGGGCGAGCCCGCAGGGGGAATCACCGCCGCTACCGCATCGAAGTAGTTCTTCAGCGGAGTCTGTCGCTTTGGATCATCCGCAGTTGTCGCAGAGGAGACGTCGTGATTTCCAGGCGCCAGGAAATAGGGAACGTCACCTTCGAGCGTTAGCCGATTGATCAAAGGAACAAAGCTTACGTTCCACTCCTTTGCGTTCTGTCCATGAGCGACGGCATCCCCTGCCTGTAAAACGAATCGTATTGGGTACTCGGTATTTTCGTGCTTCTTGATCTGCGCCAGCATCGAATCCACAATCAGCGAGTGCTCGTATTGAATTGCGATTCCATCTCGGCGTCCTCGCGTGTCGCCATACGCGATGAAGGAATATTTCGTTACGCCAGCTGATGCAGTTTCATCCGGGAGCGGCCTAGCAGGAGGTTTTATGGGCGTAACCTGTTCTTCCTCTTGAGCTTCCGCCGGTAAGCTGCCGGAAACCAAAGCGGAAACTAAGAAAGACACTGCGATAACTACCCGTCGTCCGTTAAGTTTCATAAGCTCCTCTTTGGGTCAAAGTACCAGGAAGGATTTTACATGGCCTCCGAGCGCGCAGGGCTTTGAATGGTCCATATTCCCACACAGAGCAGCGAAGCATGCAATCCTTACGGACGCATTGAACTCCGGCGGAACTAAGGGCCATCTACAGGAAGTTGCCCGAATTTATTGAACTGAGTAAGAAGTGCGATCCGCAAGGCAAATTCCGCAATGAGTTTTTGAACACGAACATCTTCAGCAGTTAGCACACGCACAGGCAGGTTTGGAAAAGGAAGAATGAACAAGGCGACGACTTTGGATCAATGACCGTTTGTGGGGTCTTTTGTAAGGAGTCCCCTTGCGCTGACAACGCGGCCTTTTCTAAGACGCAGCGCCACACGGAGAAAATACTGTATCTGCTTTCGACATCTGTTTCAGGCACATTTGCGTCGCTGAAGTTGAATCAGTTGAATCGCGTCGTCCGCCAAAGGGCAAAACCGCAAACTACTAGAAGCACTAGCATCGCCGCGCTCAAGGCCACGGCGGGCCCCCAATGGAGCGACATTTGCGGGACACGCGCCATCGTCGCAAAGATCAGGAAGATCCCCGTGGCGGTGACGACCAAGGACCAGTCCCATAAGCTACGCGTAGGCTTCGGCTCGCCGACTATTTGTCTGCCCGCCATACGGGCTTCGACATAGTCCGAAGGAACTCCGTATCGTCGGCCTTCCCGTTCCGCAGCCTCTTTCCAGCGCAATTGCTCCTTTCCGGTTGCCGAAGATAATGCAATTGCGCCAGCTCCCAACATCATGAGGAGGGATCCTCCAATTACCTGCAGGTATAGCGATGCCCCACGGCCATGTAGCTCACTGAAAACTAAGATTCCCCACAGCAATCCCCATAACTGGTTCGAGTTCGATAGCGGAATGCCTCGGCTAATTCCCACGTACTTAGCCGCATACTGTTGGAACACGTCTCCGATCACCCAAATGAACCCCCCCAGCATCAACCAAAAGAGAACCTCTTTTGCGCCGACAAGCTCGCGCCACAACGAGGAGGGGCCGCCAGTATAGGTCACGGCCAAGGAGGTCATCATGCCGAGCTCCCCGATGGTGAAAAACGCGATAAAAGAGAGAGGGTTCATTCCTGTAATGTACGCTTTTCGATAAGGGATATACATTGTTCCCCAAAGGGCTCCTGCGCCCAGGGCCGCTGAAATCCCGCGCATCGCATGCACCGCGGGGCCTTGCGAGGAAGAAGTAATGGCGAGCAGCGTCGCGCCCAAGAACATTGCGAGTGCCCCACCCAATACACCAAACCAGCGCGTCCACCCGGCCTGGCGTAATTCATTGAACAGAACAAAGCCCCACAAAATACCCAGAAGGCTGTTGGTATTCCATAGGGGAAAAGCAACACTGAGCCCAATATCCCGGATAGCAAAGATAGTCATCGTGTTGGCGACTGCCCATAGACAGCCGGCAAGGACGGCCCAAACGATCAAATGTGGTGCCTGCCGCACGTCGGCACGAATGTGCGATGTACCGCGGATGAGTGCAGGCACGCTCCAACGTGCAAGGAATACTCCGACCACCATGATGAGAGAGATCACGAGAGGCGAAACGCCGATGGTCACAAGCTTCGTGGGTGCCTCGGCGGCTCCGAGCCAAGCGCCCGCGGCAAAGCCGCAAAGGATCCCCAAGGCTTGTAAACTTCTCAGGCGCGAAACCTCTGATGCTGGCAAGGTGAGTTCAAAGCTCATGGTTGTGCGCCTCGCTTTAACGGATCCATCGCAGGACAATGAGCCCGGCCAAAAGTACGATCAAAGGCACCCAAAAGTGGATGTCCTTCAGGATAGGAGACCACCACCTCCGAGATTGGTCGTTTTCATCGCGATTTGGCATCAGAGTCTCCCTGCTGAAACCTTCTACTGCTTGAAGGTGGTCGGCCTACCAATTGGGATTGCCTCATACTATGCTTTACTTCTCCTGTCAAGAAATCCCTTGACAAGGATAGCCCGCAGTGTCAGCGTCCTAAGCGCTTAGGATAAGACAAACTCGAAGGTGCGGGGCCATGAGCAAACTGGGAATTGGGGTAATTGGAGTGGGCACGCTCGGAAGGCGTCACGCTGAAAACCTGCGTCGAGCAATTCCGGCAGCTCAACTCATCGCCGTGGCAGACGCAGATGGCGGTCGCGCCAAACAAGTGGCGAGTGAACTGGAGATCCAACACCATTTCGACAACGTTGAGGACCTGCTGGAACGTGAGGACATTCAGGCAGTTGTAGTAGCCACGCCTTCGCGATTTCACGCATCGGTCACACGGTTAGCAGCTGTTGCTGGCAAGCATGTTTTCTGTGAGAAACCTCCTGCCTTATTGATGGAAGAAGCGGAAAGTGCTATGAGCGCAGTTGCTGAAGCGGGCGTTCAATTCCAGATCGGCTTCATGCGTCGATATGATCCGCCATACACGCGAGCCAAGAAATTGATCGAGGCTGGTGAAATTGGTGAACCCATTCTGTTTAAATCCATCGGACGCGACCGACAGCCGCCACCTCGGAGCTTTTTCCAAGGAGGCATTAACGGGACACTGTTCCTGGACGCTGCGATTCACGAATTTGATCTGGCGAGATGGCTGATGAATGATGAAGTCGCGGAAGTTCATTCGTTCGGTGGTGTGCGCGGGTGTCCCGAGTTAGCCGAGTTTGGTGATGTCGATTCCGCGGTTGTGAACATGCGTTTTGGGCGCGGCGGAATTGGAAACGTCGAATGTCTACGGAAGTCAAACTACGGTTACGACATTCGAACGGAAGTTGTCGGTTCGAGAGGGGCTTTTGAAATAGGGTATCTTCGACAAACTGCGCAACTCGTTCTGACCAGCGCCGGTGCTTCGTACGACACGGTTGACCACTGGCTTGTTCGATTTGCCGACGCTTATCTGAACGAACTGCGAGACTTTGTGGACGCGGTCCTGAACGAAAAGCCCGTGCAAGTCGATGGACAGGAGGGCCTTCGTGCGCTTGCAGTCTGTCTCGCAGCTGAACGTTCTCACCGCGAATCTCGTCCAGTGGCCTTAGAGTCGAGTGCAAGATTTGAAGGAAACACAAAGAATGCAGCCGGCTTGGAGATCGCTAGGTAACTGAAGCGAGATCAAACATGCCGCCGGCTTAGAATTCGTATGAGCGGCATTGCCGAATCCAATAGATTGAGCACTCTTCACCAAAGCGCACGTGCTGCAGCTATGTCCATCGCCAGTGCTCCAGTAAGCTGGGGCATTATGGAATCGGTCGAAGCACCTTCGGAGTATCCTTACTCTAGAGTCTTGGATGAGATTGCCAAAGCCGGATATGCAGGAACCGAACTGGGGCCTTATGGCTTTCTTCCCTCTGACGCGGCCAAGTTGAGGGAGGAGCTTAACAAGCGCAGCCTGACTCTTTGCTCAGCCTTTGTAGCCATTCCGCTAGGCAACAGGGCCGCACGCAGTGACGGGCTCGCCCAGGTACTGACGACCGCACGCCTAGTCAGCGCGGTGGGTTGCCGCCTGCTGATATTGTCGGACGAAATTAGTGCTGAGCGCTGCGCAGTCGCAGGGCGCCGTGACGAGGCCAATCGCCTTTCCTGGACAGAGGCGGAATGGAAGGACGTCTTCCCTGCGGTCAGCGAAGTCGTGGATCGCTGCAGAGAGTTTGGCGTGCGCCTGGCATTTCACCATCACGTGGGTACGCATGTCGAAACACCGGAAGAAGTGGACAGGTTACTGACATCCTTTTCGCCGAGTGACTTGGGGTTGTGCCTTGATACAGGCCACTGCGTCTACGGGGGGGGAGAGCCGGCGCAGCTACTCGAGAGATATGCCGACAGAATTCATTGCGTCCATTTCAAGGATATTGATCCAGAGCGCTTGGAAGATGCACGCCGGCAACAGCTGGATTTTTACGAGGCCGTGCACCAGGGAGTTTTTGCGCCCCTCGGGCAGGGCGTGGTTGATTTCGCAAAGATACTTGCCCTGCTGAGTGGTTGCAGCTTTAGTGGTTGGATCGTTGTTGAGCAAGATGTATTGGCAGGGGGAGCAAGGGCGTCGAATCCGTTGGAGAATGCGGTCGCCGGCCGCAAATTTCTGAAGACGCTTGGCTACTGAGCAGGCGACTCTATCGGGAGAGGCTTTCATGTCAATCACTGCGGCAGCAGTGCGGTTCGAATACGACACTTACTTGCCGGCAGCGGTGTTCGAGCAAATCACCGAGCTTCGTATTCATCGGCCGAGCGTGATCAAGGAAGAGGCCCGGCGAAGAAAGAAACGAACAGCATTGACGCGGGACGGAAAGCTGGTGCTTCTGGCCCTGGATCATGCCGCGCGCGGTGTGACACAGATCCGACAAGACAGATTGGCAATGGGTGATCGTTACGAACTGCTGGCTCGTGCGCGGCGAATCCTGGCGGACCCGGCGCTGGATGGCGTTGTTGCTTCCGGCGATGTACTGGAAGATTTGTTCTTCCTCAACTACTTGGAACGGAAACAGTCGGGGCGGAGCTTTCTCGACGGCCGGCTGCTCGTAGGCAGCATGAATCGCGGAGGAATTGCCGGCACGGTCTTCGAAATGGATGACACCTTCACTGCACTTACTGCGGAGCGACTGGCAGAGTTGCGCTGCGACGGGGGCAAGATGATGTACCGGATGGATCCGCAGGATCATGCTTCTGCCCGGACAATGCTTGCGTGCTCGGAAGCCGTCAACGCGCTCCGACGCCGTAATCTGGCCGCCTTTCTTGAGCCACAAGGTGTTTTGCGGAAGGCTGACAGTTATGAAGTACAGAAGGATATCGCGACGATGGTTCGCCAGTGTGGAATCGCCTCGGCTCTGGGGGAGTCTTCGTTGAACTTGTGGCTGAAGTTGCCTTATTGCGAAGGATTTGCTCAAGTGGGCCGAGCCACAACGCTGCCTATTCTTTTGCTCGGCGGGCCGGCACGCGAGACGGTGGCCGACACTTTGAGGGATTATGCCGATGGGTTGGCCTCCAGCTCCCGAGTTCGTGGGGCCATTATCGGCCGGAATCTTCTGTTTCCGTCTGAAGCCGATCCCCTGCCCATGTGCCGCGCGCTGACAACTCTGGTGCATGAGAATGCTAGCTTGAACCAAGCACTGGGTGTCTTCGAAGGAGCAGATCCGACGAGAAACGGCGCGATGCGGAAGGGGTCACGACATTAGGAATTGCATCGAACGGGTAATCTAATGGAAGTCTGCGTCTTAGGTCGAATTGGTTACGACTTGCACGCCGTCGAGCAAAATCAGCCGCTCGCCGATGTGAAGCACTTCTCAAGGCATCTGGGAGGGTCAAGCGCCAACATTGCAGTAGGATTGGCGCGCTTGGGACTCAGTGTTGGAATCATCAGCAGTGTTGGCAAAGACGCGCTTGCCGATTTCCTTCTCGGGTTCTTGCGGAACGAAGGAATTGACACACGGTTTGTGCGCTTGGTAGAGGGCTACAACACCTCGCTTTGCTTGACGGAAGTTTCGCCACCGGATCACTTCCCACAGGTTTTCTATCGCCGCGACCCAGCCGATGTACAACTTCAACTTGGGGGACCGGAGCTAGCTTATCTTCAAGAGGCGTCGGTTTTTGTCACGAATGGCACTAGCCTATCTGCTTCTCCGGCGCGAGAAGCGACCATTAGCGCACTGCAGGCTGCGCGCGCAGCTGGCTTGCGGACGGCCTTTGATATGGACTACCGGGCAAGTTCTTGGCAGTCGCCTGCGGAGGCGGGAGCAGAAGCCCGCAAGGCATTGCCTTGGGTGGACGTTTTGCTTGGCAATGAAGATGAACTATCACTTTTGAGCGGCAAGAGCGAAGCCCGAGCCCAAGCGCAAATCGGATTGGATGCCGGTGTCAGCATCGTGATTCGCAAGCGAGGTGCTGATGGAGTTGAAGCATACTCTCGTGACCAATGCGTTTTCGCCCCCAAATGTGCCGTAAAAGTCGTCAGCACGATCGGTGCCGGGGATGGTTTTGCTGCCGGACTTCTGTACGGACTGGTTCGCGGTCTTAGCCTGGACGAGTGCTTACGCTATGGCAACGCTGTAGCGGCGATCGTCGTCAGCCGAATTAGTTGCTCGGATGCAATGCCATACCTGAAAGAACTGAACGAATTCCTCGCTTTGGTGCCCCGCGCGGGAACACTCGAACCTCCCGTCGAAGCTCCACGGCTCAAGGAGGGCACGTGACCCCGCAACGGGGCCGGAGACGCAGGGGAACCAAGGCCGCAAACATTTACGATGTCGCCAAGAAAGCGCGTGTCTCTGTGTTCACGGTTTCGGCCGTTATCAACAAAAGCGACCAAGTCAGCGCAGCCCTCCAGCGGCGCGTCGAGGTGGCCATCCGGCAGCTTAATTACCGCCCCAACTTGTTGGCGCGAAGCTTGGCAAAACAGCGCACGCACACGATTGGCATCGTTGTTCCAGACATTGCGAATCCGTTCTTTCCGTTGGTGGTGCGTGGAGTAGAGGACATCGCTCAGAAGGCGGGCTACAGCACTCTCTTATGCAACAGCGACAATCAGCGGGAGAAAGAGGAGCATTACCTGGAGTTGCTGCTCTCCAAGCGCGTCGACGGCATCCTGCTCACCATGGCCCCGGGACGATTGACCCCGTGGCTTCAGCGAATGCTTGCCGAAGTGAAAGTACCGCTTGTGCTGGTGATGCGAACCTCTAAGGATTTGAAAACGGATGCGGTGTTAACTGACGATTATAAAGGGGCCTTTGAAGCCGTCGCGCATCTCGCGCGGATCGGTCATCGCCGAATCGCTCTCGTTAGCGGCCCCTTGGGCGTGAGTAACGGAACCGCGCGGTGGAAGGGTTATCGCGAGGCACTCGAAGCAAACGGACTCACGTGCGATCCGGACTTGATCGCCGAAGGAGACTATCGAACCGAGTCGGGCCATCGTGCTGGACTCGCGCTACTCCCTCGCCGTCCAGATGCAGTTTTCGTCGCAAACTATTTGATGACGGTTGGTTTCATGCAGGCCGCTAACGAAATGGAAATGAGGTGTCCAGAAGATTTCGGGCTGGTAAGTTTTGACGACTATCCGTGGCTCCGCTGTTTTCGTCCTCGCCTCACGACAATTGAACTACCCAAATACGAACTTGGCGCCAAGAGCGCCCAGCTCCTGTTGAAGCGTATCTCCGGCATGCAGGGACGCAGCACCGTCCAAAAGTTGGAACCACAATTGCGTGTGCGAGAGTCCTGTGGATTCACTCTCCATTTGCGAAACGTCGATCGAAAAGTCTTTCCCCACGATTCACAAAAAGGCAAAGAGCTTGATGTCGCCTCCCGCCCGACTCTCATTAGGGAGAAACTGGCAGACGACCAGCCGGCGGCTACGCTGACACGCGATTAGCGTTGCCGGTTCACCGACGCTTTGACGAGTTTGGCTATTCAACGCTCATGTATGTCGGTCGCTATTAAAACGCAAAGGATTGCCGGTGGTGACGCTTTCCTGTTACATTGATCGGTGAAGCTAAGCGCTTAGATAGCTACTCGAGTGTCCAAAAATGTCTAACACCCAAACGCCAAGTCTTGACGGATTCCGCAGATCCTCACGATCTTTGCAGCCCCCAGAATCGGGGGAACTGCTCCGGTTCACGAGGCAGGACGTCGGTTGGGAATGGATGAGCTTTCTCGTTCGTCGATTGGTTCCCGGACAAGTTTGGGAGACGCGAAACGCCGAAGAAGAAACCGTGGTGCTCATGCTTGGCGGGACCTCCTTGGCAGATTGGGGCGAGGGCCGGCAGCAAATCGGTCAGAGAAAAAACGTGTTTGACGGTCTGCCCTATGCCGTCTATTTGCCTGCAGGGTTTCGACTCAATCTTGAAGCGCTAACCGAATGTGAATTCGTTGCTTGTTCCGTGCCATCGAGTGCGCGGCTAGAGCCGCGGCTAATTACTCCGACGGACGTTACCGTGAGCCTCCGTGGTGGCGGAAATGCCTCCAGACAGATTGTGGGTGTCGTACGCCCCGATTTTCCGGCAGACAAGCTTATGATCATCGAGGTGTATACTCCCAGCGGAAACTGGTCAAGCTATCCTCCTCATAAGCACGACGTTCACAATCCCCCTCACGAAGTGGATCTCGATGAGATTTATTACTATCGCATGGCTCATCCAAGTGCCTACGCCTACCATCGGCTTTACACCGCCGACGGCAAACGAGACGTGACTCTGACGGTCAGGAATGGAGACGCGGTGCTGGTTCGAGACGGATACCATCCCGTTGTCGCCGGGCATGGGTACCACGTTTATTATCTGAATTGCTTGGCTGGGAGCGCGCGCTCATTGGCAAACACCGAAGATCCGCAGCACACCTGGGTTCGCTCTACCTGGGAAACAGTGGACTCGCGCCTGCCGTTGATCCCTGCCTCCAGAGACTAGCGACAAACTCCATTCTCTAAAAAAGGTCGGACGCCGCAGGGATGAATTCCCTCTTCCGTCTCGTGCTGGCCGCGAATTCCGCTTATTTCTCGTGTGTCGGCGACCAGCGCATGCCCGCGGCAATGGTCGGCCGATAGTATTCGCGCTGGACCATGTATTGCGGGCTGCCATTGTAGAAGCCGAAGACCTCGTTATTGATATTGAGGCCATACATGACAAAGCTCAGGCCATGTGCCAAAGCTACGCTGCCTTGCACGTCGACCTGGAGGTGGGCATAGAAATAGTTATCTCCAAAAGGCCCAGTGATCCCTCCGTTCACGCCGTCCGAGAACTGATAGGCAGCGATATTTGCGCCGTTGTAAGAGAGGCCAAGGCGAACCGAGACACGGCCGCGATCGTACGTTGGACTGATGTTCCACGTATTCGGCGCGTTGCGCAGCAGCCGCGGATGATCGGAGCGGCCGAAATCCGGCCCTAAGGAAGCGCGAGATGCGGTATAGCCGTAGTTGGCGGAAAAACCAAGTCCCTTGAGCGCGCCTGGCAGAAACGAAAGATGCTGGAGATAAGCGGCTTCAAACCCGTTGATCCAAGCACTGCCAGCATTCAGGGGTTGAGTTACCCTGCAGGGGATAGTCTGGGTGCACGTTGCACTGCCAAAGCTCCCTGTATTGACCATAAATTCGTGCGAAACGATGGGATCGCTCAAATTCTTATAAAAGTAGCCCGCCGTGATCATCCCGAAGGGATTTATGTAATGCTCGATGAGCACATCAACGTTATCTGCAGCCTCGGGTTTGAGATTTGGGTTGCCAAGGCTAACAAGAACAGGGTTGGCGGAATTGTCAAAGGAGAGCGCCTGAGCAATGTCTTGCGGATTGGGACGCGAAAGGCCCCGGCCATACACTGTGCGCAGGTAAGTGTCCTTGCCCAGAGCAAATCGAAGAGAAGCACTCGGCAAAACCTTCACATAAGAACCGTTGCTTTTGCTGGTTCCCTGGAACATGCCGTTGGCATCAAGGATAGGGGCTGATGTGTCAAGATTGGTTCCTTCAAAGCGGACGCCTGCAACGACGCGGACTTTATTGAAATCGATCGTATTCATCAGGTAGCCGGCGCTGACTTTCTCAATCAAGTTGAACTGGCTCGAAATGTCTTGCTGCAGCGTGTAGTTACCTGGATTCGCGGCAATGTCGGCTGTGAAGGCGTTATAGATAGTGAAGAAGTTAGGGTTGGGCCCCAACTTGTAAGCCCCCTGATAGTAGTTGCTGTTCGAAAAGCCATTGGGGAAGTCGGCGAGCGTAAGAGGCGTGCCAGTTCCGCTGGGGAAAAAGTTATCCGTAAAGGCGTTGGAGAACTTGTGAGCATTGCGGAACTTTCCACCGACTTCGATGGTGGCCAAGCGCGACCCGAGGTGATAACGCTTGGCGACAGCCCCTGTGGCCTGGAGATTCAGCTGCGGTGTTAGCCCATGATTGGTTTGCATCCGGCTTAGCGGAAGCGTGGTCTGATTTGTATACGCTTCCGTAAAGCAGGCGGGCGTCCACTGAGGAAGGTAAAGGCTCGTTGTGTTTGCCGCGTCAAACTGACAGGAGCTAGACGCCAGGTTGGAGCTGAAGGAGGCCGTGCGGTCACCCACGCCGCCAATTTGGCGCGCCCGGGACGCGGAAACATCCCAGGCGTACCACGTCGTGGAAAGCACGTGCTTACCGCCAAGCAGAACGCTACCGATAGCGTAATCCGGCCGGCGAATCTGGTCGTTGAAGGAGGGTGGCCCACCGTTACCATACAGGTTGTCATTGATCGAATAAACCCAGCGATCGGCGTAGTTATGGAAATCAGAGTAGATATAGCGCCCATAGATGTTCGATCCTTCTTTCAACTTGTAATCGGCGCTTCCCGCAATCCCCCAGCGGCTCCGGTAGTATCTGTATTCGCGGATATCTATGGAATCGAAAACTCGAACCGGTTGCCCGCCGACCGTCGCCAGGTCCGGCACCGGCTCAATGTCGTCAATCCCGCGCCCATTCCAATCGTACGAGCCACCAATGAGCAAACCGAAACGCTTGTCCGAACCAAACCGCCGGCCAACGGTACCGGTCGTTTCCACAAGGCCGCGGCCGCCGAGAATGGGAGTATATCCACCCATGCCGCCCACCTTCACCGTGGGACGCTCCCCGGCGGTCTTGGTGACCAGGTTTACGGAGCCGCCAATGCCATCGCCATCCATGTTGGCTTGCAGCGTCTTGTTAATTTCAACTGACTCGACGATGTCCGCAGGGATTGCGTCGAATTTGATCTGGCGAACGCCGCCTTCCGGGGAAGGAACATTGATGCCGTCGATGGTTGTGTTGGTGAGGCGTGGTTCAGTACCGCGGACTTGGACATATTTGCCCTCGCCTTCGTCCCGCTCAATGGTTACGCTGGGCAATCTGCCGAGGGCGTCGGCCATGTTGGCGTTGGGTAAACTGCGGATCACCTCATCCGGTAGCACCTGAACCAAGTTGTCGGCGCTCTTTTGGCGATTCACGGCCTCGGCCTCTGCTGAGGGCCGCTCACCGGAAACGAGCACCTCTAGGTTTTGAGAAGCAACAGCCAATTGGGCGTCAACATTTGCAATTTGGCCTGCCGCAACAGCTATGCTCTTGGAAGAAGTGGTGAAGCCGACATACTCAATCGTCACGGTGTAAGTGCCGGGGGCGAGGCCGTTCACAAGATACTCCCCCTGGGCGTCCGACACGACTTTGATTCCACCCGGTTCAACGCTGATCTGCGCACCTTGCAGTATGCCGCCACCCGAATCGGTGACCTTACCCGTAATTCCTCCACTGCCGGTTTGTGCTTGGATGGTTATGGATAGGAATAAAAGGCAAGCAAGGGCGAGCAGAAAACGCACAAAAGTTCGCATGGATTGCTCCTTATTATCTCTCAATACGTTCGCGAAACGTCATCCGCTATGACCATAACAGCAGGGTGGGATCTGCAGTGGGCCAAGGAAACCTCCAGCTCAAATGCAGAGTTCCGTGGCACTCCAACCCCGTTCCGTGAAACGTGTCTATCTCGGCTTTCCTAACAACACTCACTTGGCCGCCGCCGGTTTCGCTAAACTCATGAACCTAAGTGCCAGCTAAACGCTTAAGAGACTGCCACACCCGATGTGGCACTCGTCTACAATACCAGTCGCGGATTTGTCAAGGGTTTTTCAAGAGGCAGACTCGGCAGCCGGAGGCATTGTCTAAGCGCTTAGAAAGACAATCTACTCCGGGATTACGCGGTTGTGATATAAAGATTCCAATTTGCAGGTCCCATGGGAGTGACCGCGGCTTATGACTCAGAGACTTACCACAGCCCAGGCCATTATCCGGTTTCTTAAGCATCAGTATGTCGAGAGGGACGGCAGGGCGAACCAGTTTTTTGCGGGCTGTTTTGGGATTTTCGGTCACGGCAACTTGGCTGGAATCGGCCAGGCTTTGCAGCAGAACCCTGACTTCATCTTCTACCTGGCGCGCAACGAACAGGCCATGGTGCACACTTCTGCGGCCTTCGCCAAAATGAGCAACCGCCTGCGAACGATGGTCTGCACGAGCTCCATTGGTCCTGGCGCGACGAACATGATTACTGGGGCAGCGGCCGCGACGATAAACCGGGTTCCTGTGCTGTTGCTTCCCGGGGACATCTTTGCCAGAAGGAATGTGGCTCCTGTTCTGCAGCAGCTTGAGTCTTCGAGTTCTCAGGATGTCTCTGTGAACGATTGTTTCCGGCCGGTGTCACGATATTGGGATCGCATCCAGCGCCCCGAGCAAATCCTAACGTCGTTGGCTGAGGCTATGCGCGTCTTGACGTCTCAGGCCGAGACCGGCGCTGTGGCCCTTGCACTTCCCCAGGATGTTCAAGCTGAAGCCTTCGAGTATCCAGAAGAATTTTTCGCGAAGCGCATTTGGAAAATTCCACGGGCTCGTGCGGACTCTGAAGCTTTACAAGAGGCCGCGAGGCGAATCCGTTCCTGTCGCCAACCCCTGATTGTCGCGGGTGGCGGCGTCATTTATTCCGAGGCCACAGAGGCTTTGTCGCGGTTTGCCACACAAACCGGGATTGCCGTTGCTGAGACGCAGGCTGGGAAGGGATCACTCTGTTACGATCATCCGCAGTCGTTGGGCGCCATCGGAGTCACCGGCACTGCCGGAGCCAATATCTTTGCGCGGGAAGCAGATCTTGTCCTGGGTATCGGAACTCGCTACACGGATTTCACAACCGCTTCCAAGACCGCGTTCCAGAATCCCAACGTCCGTTTCGTGAATATCAGCAGACCTTGTCCTGGGTATCGGAACTCGCTACACGGATTTCACAACCGCTTCCAAGACCGCGTTCCAGAATCCCAACGTCCGTTTCGTGAATATCAACGTTGCAGAGTTCGACGCCTACAAGCATTCGGGGTTGCCGTTAGTTGCCGACGCCAGGATTGCGATCGAAGAGCTTAATCAGGCACTCGAAGGCTTCTCAACCGCCTCAGAATACCGCGCCTGTCTCCGTCGTTTGCGAGCCGAGTGGGATCAGGAAGTACAGCGGATTTACAACCTGCGGCACGGTCCTCCTATGAGCCAGGGAGAGGTGATCGGCATAGTCAACAGTTTCTCGCAGCCGAAAGACGTAATCATTTGTGCCGCTGGCAGCCTTCCAGGCGACCTTCACAAACTCTGGCGCACCCGGGATCCGAAGGGCTACCACTTGGAATACGGTTATTCAACCATGGGTTATGAGATCGCCGGAGGTCTGGGGATCAAGATGGCCGACCCTAAACGAGAGGTGTATGTGCTCGTTGGCGACGGCTCGTACTTGATGATGGCCCAGGAAATCGTTACTTCTGTGCAGGAAGAGTGCAAGCTCAACATCGTTGTCCTGGATAACCACGGGTTTTCAAGCATTGGCGGCCTGAGTCGCTATTGTGGAAGTGGTGGCTTTGGGACTGAATACCGGCAGCGGCAGGATGGCGCACTCAACGGCGATTTTATTCGAGTTAATTTTGCTTCGAATGCCGCCAGTCTCGGGGCATTAGCGATACAAGCGAAGAATCGCGAGGAACTCGAGAGCGCATTGAGGCAAGCGCGCGCGAATTCAAGAACCACAGTTATCTGCGTCGAGGTGGATATCGATCAGCGCGTGCCCGGTTACGAATCGTGGTGGGACGTCCCGGTCGCGGAAGTCTCTGAAATGGAGTCTGTCCAAAGGGCGCATGCCGATTACGCAAAAGAGAAAAAGAAAGAGCGGTATTACCTTTAACCGAAAAGAGGACGCAGCGACTCGGGAAGAGGCGGGCACCCTCCTCTGTTCGGCTTCGGTGCAATTGGATGGGTTATTGGTGCTCGAATGACATTGGAAGCGGCGCTCAGTTAGCTTCCATCACTTACACAATTCTGTGCGACTACGCTAACCAGGGGTTTCATGACGCGGAGTCTCCTGTCCGGTGTCCACAACTTCGCGGTGAACGGCGACAACCAAGATGAATAGGCGCTCGGGTGGCATTTCAGCTGTGGTTTCCAGAATGCGATGGGAACGTCGGTTTGCAATGGTTGCTCTGCTCGCCGCCGGTTCTGTTCTTGCACTGCTTGCCTTCAGTTCCGCGGCTGGCACGGGCATCGAGAACCCGACGTGCGAAATGCCTGGGCCGGGCGTCTACCGGATTGATTTTCAGGCATCTCCGAGTGCCATGCCGGTCGAAGTTTTTGCCAGCTCGCGACCCGATCGCATCGATTCCGCTAAAGCCGTTCTCATTATTCGGAGTGCGCCCGCCGAAGTTGCCGTCCCCGATCGCTCCCGCCGCGTCTACTTTCATTTGAAGCCCGCGGCAGGAGCCACGCGGATTGTCTCTATTCGCAGGCTGCCTCTCGAAGGAGCCAAGAACTTTCGGGACTTGGGCGGATATCGGACCTCTGATGGAGAATATGTCCGCTGGGGCTTAGTGTACCGCTCCAATCATTTGGTGAATCTCACTGCTCGAGACTCCGATTATCTCAACAGTTTGGGGATTCGTTTGGTTTGCGATGTACGCTCAGAGGGCGAGCGGGCGCGGGCGCCCGATCACTGGTCGGGAAATGCGCCGGAATTCTTTTCGGTTCCCATTGGCTCAAATCTGATTTCGAGCCCGACAGCGGACGACCTGAAACGAAGAGTCGCTGCTATTAACGCGCAGGCCAAAGAATCGGTTCGCGGTTACGATTACGCCATCGAGTACGCGGGGCAGTATGGCAAGATTCTTCAGCGCATCGCTGCGGGCGACTTGCCTGTCGTCGAGCACTGCACCGCGGGCAAGGACCGCACCGGGGTGTTCAGCGCCATTCTCCTCACCGCTCTCGGAGTTCCGCGCGACACGGTGGTTCAGGATTACATGCTCTCCAACCAGTTTTTGCTTGCCCCTGAGGCCATCAATGCAACGGCGGCTGACCTGCGGCTCGCTTTTGGACTTCCCGAACCCCCGGATCTCGCCACAGTGAAGAGCATCATGACTTCCAAGCCGGAGACGCTGGCAGCAACTCTCGACAAAATTGACCAGACTTATGGATCTTTTGCGAATTACCTGCGACACGCCGCGAAGCTTTCCGAGGCTGACCTCGCTAAGATCCGCCTGCATTTGCTGGAGCCTTAGTCTTGAGGATCTGGCCCTCTGAAGCTGCCACAAAGTTCAAGGAACCCGGGTAGATAGAGATCGAGTCATAGCGTTTATCGGAGGCAAAGTGGGGACAGCCTCCCGGGAGGCGTGCCACTCGGAATCTGGGATAACATCCGGCTCGCCACTGGACCAGAATCCGCACTTGGTCGAGGCAACTCGCTATAACCACGCGGGTGCACGATGCGATAATGTTAGCCCGATGCTCAACCGCCGCAACTTCCTGAAGACCGGCGCAGCCTCGCTTCCTTTGGCGGCCGCGGTCGAGGCACTCCGTCCAAACGTTGCGCTTTCGGTTGAAACCATTGCCGACGTGGACGCAGGCGGATCCATTCCGAAACTCATTCCTCTGCCGCTGCGCCTGGCTCCAATTGACCCGGCTACCCTACCGTGGCAGGAGAACATTCGCCGCGTCGGCCAAAGCAACTCCAAACGTTGCGCTTTCGGTTGCAACCATTGCCGACGTGGACGCAGGCGGAGCCACTCCGAAACTCATTCCTCTGCCGCTGCGCCTGGCTCCAATTGACCCGGCTACCCTACCGTGGCAGGAGAACATTCGCCGCGTCGGCCAAAGCAACATGACCGAGCACGACCCCGCAGTCATGAACATCGAGGAATGGGCGGACTTCTGGCATTCCGCTAAAGCGCATGTCCTATTCGTCAGCGTCACCGGCATTCTCGCCTTTTATCCTTCAAAGGTGAAATTCCACCGGCCCGGAAAGTTCCTGAATGGCCGCGATTTTTTTGGTGAATGTGTTGCCGCGGCCAAAAAACGCGGCATGCGCTGCGTCGCCCGCATGAGTCCAGACCTCAACTGGGGCGATGCGCTCGAGGCACATCCGGAATGGGCCATGCGCCATCGAGACGGCTCCGTGCAGTTCAGTGGTGAAGATCCGCGATTGTTCAAAACCTGTATGTTCTCCACCTACATGGATGATTACGTTCCAGCCATCATGAGGGAGGTGAGCTCACTTTACGACGTTGATTGCTTCTATACCAACGGGTGGCCGCCCATTGGCAGCCTGCCCAAGTGCCATTGCGCTATTTGCAGCAAACTGCCGCCCTCCGACACACCGGCATACTGGAAGGTGTTCAATGAGCGTGTGCTGCAGCTGTGGCAGGAGTACGATGCCATTGCTAAAGAGAAAAAACCGGATAGTTTCTACTTCGCAAACCTTGGCGGCAATCTACGCTGCGGCCCCAATCTGGATCGGCTCGGCAAAACCGCGGTCTGGTTCCAAGCCGACAATCAGGGCCGGACCTACGAAGATCCGGCGGTTTGGGGATGCGCGTTGCAGGGCCGCGTGTGCAATGCCGTGATGGACGGCAAGTTTTCAGCCAATGTCAGCGCCGCTTACTCGACAGGCGTCGTGCGCTGGCGAAATGCCACCAAGAATCCCGCCGAAGCGAGCATGTGGCTGAACCAAACCCTGGCTAGCGGAATGGCGCTCTATTACCACTTCATCGGCTCGGAAGCGGGTCTTGGAGAGGATCGCCGTTGGCAGAAACTGGGGGCTGATTATTTTCAGTGGGCCGCGAAGCATGATGCTCATCTCAAGCCTCGGAGGTCCATCGCCAATATTGGCGTCGTCATCGGCCAGAGCACGCAGCTTCTATATCCAGGCCCCGCCGTCGCTCATTCGCGCGACTACATGCGCGAGACCACCCACGGCGTGTATGAGACCCTGCTCAGTGGCCGCTTCGCCTTCGACTTCGTACACGAAGACCGGCTCGAGCTCGAAAGGGTCAGCAAGTACCGCGCGCTGTTGTTGCCTAACATCGCCATGTTGAGCGACCGGCAATGCGATCAAATTCGTGCTTACGCGCATTCCGGCGGCTCGATTATGGCGAGCTTCGAAACCAGCCTTTACGACGAGAATCTCAAACAGCGCGCGGACTTCGGCCTCGCAGACCTACTCGGCATCAGCAGGGCGGGAGACGTGATCGGCACCAATGGCAATGCGTGCTACGGCCGCATCGAACGCAGCCATCCGGTTCTTGCCGGTTTTGCGAACACCAACTGGCTGCCCTGTGGGCAGAACCGGCTGCCTTTGAGACCAGTGCAGGATCCCGTGCTGACGGTCGTTCCGGGTTTCGTGCAGTATCCGCCGGAATTGGCATACCCGCCAGTTCCGCATACCGATGAGCCAGCGGTCATGCTCCGCGAAACGGGCCACAGCCGTTTCGCGTACTTTCCCGCAGACATCGAACGCACCTTTTGGCTCACCGGGCACGGCGATCTGCTTCGCCTTCTGCACAATACCATCCGCTGGATCAGTCGGGATGAACGCATTGTACATGTCGAGGGTGGCGGATTCCTCGAGATGTTCGCGTGGGAGACGACCCCAGGTTACGCTGTGCACCTGGTAAATTACACCAACCCGAATGCACACCATGGTTGGCTGAACGCAACCTACCCGCTGACCGCGCAGACCGTCACCATGAAGTTGGCCGCCGGAGCGAAAGTCAAGACCGTCGAACTGCTGCGCGCTGACACGCGCGTACCTTTCCGGCTCGAAGACGAAGTGCTGCGCTTCACCATTCCTCGCGTCGAAGACTACGAGGTTGCGGCCATTACTCTCGGGTGAATGACAATTAAACCAGCTTCGAAAGCCTCGACTTCTCACTGGCAACGGGGGAAGCGGGACAAAGAAGACTGCAAGCCTAGCCACCAACGGCACTCATCGCAGGTGAGATGAAAGGTCGTTTGGTGGCAATTGGCGTAAGCTCGAGAACATGGTGTTCCGCTCCGAAACTGCCGCGTAAGAGCGCCGTTGATCGTTTCGCCGTTGCCGCGGGTGCAGCGGGAGAAAACGGCTCCGAAAGTCGTCCCGGCAATTCCCATCCTCATTTTTCCGGAGCAGCGCAGACAAAATTCGCCGCATCGCTTGTATCGCCACTTCCTTTGTATTTCGCTTCTTGCGGATAAGCGCAGACCGGACGCGTCTCGATCACTTTTGCAGCCGGGCCTTGTCCGTCTAATCTGGAAGCGATGACCAAAGTTGGAGCCGAGCCTTTTTCGACCCATTGCTCCAACGCCACGTACATGTTGTGTTGCGGATCGTTTTGCGGGCTGAATCCGAACTGGCCAAACGTGTCGGTCCCGGGGCCGCCGCCGCAATGCTGCATTCCCGGAACCATATAGAGCCGCAGGAAAGAATCCGTCTGCGCGGGGCCCATGGTTTTGCGGACGGTTTCGTAATAGTCGATGGAATTGAGGGCGGAAATGGCGGCGTCGTTCCAACCGTGGTAGATGATGAGCTTGCCGCCGTGTGAGGCGAAGGCTTTCATGTTGGGGTCGGTGGAGTTCAGAACGCTCGCGAATTTTTCGTCGGAGGCGGCGACGGCGTCGTCGAGTTTCGCGGTTTTGTAGTTCCAGTTCGCGTCATTGTAGACCATGTCCGAAAAATAGCCGTTACCGAAGGCAAAGAGCAGGCCTTGGCCGGGACCGTGGCCGGTAATCCAGAGCGGCCAGCCGCCGCCCCCTTCTTCGCCGCCGGGCATGAAGCCGGGAAAGACTTGGCGACCTTTGGAGTCGCGCGCGCCCTGGTAGAGTTTTTCGAGCGCGGTGACTTGCGGCTGCGTGAGGCACGAATCGGAATCACCTTCCTTGCACAGCAGCGTGGCGGGTGTGAAGTGGCACTTCCGCGGATCGTTAAGCACGCCGTCTTTTACTCCGTCGGCGGCATCGCAGGCTTCGTTGACGGCGTGAGCGATCGCGGGAATTTTGCTCGTGGGAATGTAGCTGGCGGGATCGAGCGTGGTGGCATGCGCGTCCCAAAGGGCGCTGGCGAGCAAGTGCGTCCAGTAATTCGCGGGAGCGCCGGCGAGGATGCCGTCGTAGTCCTCGGGGAAGCGCTGCGCTTCCATCAAGGCCTGCCGCCCGCCGTTCGAGCAACTGGCGAAGTAGGCGTGCCGCGGCGCGTCGCCGTAGAAGGCTTTCACGGTAGCTTTACCGACGGCGGTCATTTCGTGAATGGCGCGGTAGGCGAAGTCCGTGATTTTTTCGGGATGGCCGAGAGCCCAGCGCGCGTCCGTGCCGGAAGCGGCGTGGCCGGTGTCGGTCGCCGCAGCGGCGTAGCCCTGCGAAACCGCTTGGCCGAGCGAGTGATAGTCAATTTCGCCAGCGAAGCCACCGTTGCCCTGGCCGCGGAATTTGCCGTTCCAGCCTCTTGTGGGCAACCAGACTTCGATCTTGACATGCGAATCGGCGGAAGGCGTGGCTACGGCCGTGACGCGGCAAAAGGTAGGAAGCTGTTTGTAGAAGTTGGCAAGCGAGGGCGTCATATTCGCGGGCGGGGTGAAAGCGCCCGCGGCGACCGTCTCCGCCGAGGTGATTGTGGTATTGGACAAATTGAGTTGCGCCAACTCTTCGCAGGATTGTCCCGCGGCATGCGCGCGCGGAACGCACGCTACGCTCGCCAGACCGATTGCCAAACCTGTGACCACATGGCGCTTGCTCACGCTACGCCTCCTTTTTCGCACGACGTGCCCGCCTGGTGCTTTTCGCACGGGGGTGCTGGGCAGGGCGAACCGTCTGCGGGGCACATCCTAGCCGAAAAGGATGCTGCGTTGAAACAGGGAAGTGGGAGCCCGAAAGGAGTTGCGGCGGCGTGTCCAGTGTGCCGAGTTTGTGAAGCAGTGGCGAGTGAAAGCGGCTTTCCCAAGGCGATTCCAGAGATTCCGGTTAGCAATGTCGAGAAGGCCGCCGAGTATCACGTAAATGCTCCGGTTCCATTTCGACTGGGGTAACGAACGACCAGGCCGGGATCGGGGGCGTCTCGCAGGGGGAGTGCCGTCTGTTAATGATTTGTAAGCTCTCCAAAGAAGCCACGCTAGGCCACGATTCCGCTAGGCCACGATTCTGTGGGGGAGCGGGCGGATTCATTGATAAGCTCAGGGATCACCATGGCTGAACTGCTTTCACCGCAGCGACTCTCCGACATCCGTGCCTTCGAGCGCGAGTGGATCGCGCTGCGGGAGTGCGTTTCTCCTCGCACCGACAAGCAACAGCAATATCTTACCGCTATCGATTGGCGTCGACTGCTACTGCTCGCTCGCGAGCACGGCGTGCTTGGCCAACTTGCGGCATGCCTCGCCGACCGCGATGCGTCCGCCATTCCTCCCGAAATCAAGCCAGTGCTTGCCGAGCACCGGCGCGCGCAGAATTTCCTGACGCTTCGTTTGACGGGAGAGCTCTTTCGCCTGCTGGAGCTTTTCAACCAAGAGGGAATTCGAGCGCTGGTCATCAAGGGACCGGTTCTGGCCGTCGAGGCTTATGCCAACCCAGGAATGCGCGGCTACGGCGACCTCGATCTGCTCGTCTGCCAGCGCGATATTCATCGCGCTACGGAGTTGCTGATTCGTTCCGGCTACCAACCCGCGATCTCTCTCGCCGCCATTCGGGCAGGCAAGATTCCCGGACAATACCTTTTCTCCAAGCCTGATGCAAAACTGCTTGTGGAGCTCCACAACGATTTGACGCTGCGCTATTTTCCCCGTGCGCTTCCGATCAAGGATCTTTTCGCGCGCCAGATTCGCGTGCGGGTGGATGCACATGAAGTCCCCGCACCTTCACTAGAAGATCATCTCGTGCTTATTTGCGTCCATGGCGCGAAGCATTTCTGGGAAAGACTGAGCTGGATCGCGGACGTTGCGGGGCTGGTCTCGCGGCAACCGAGTATCGATTGGGAACGCGCTGGCGCGTCCGCAAAAGCGGTCGAGGCGGAGCATCTGCTGCACACCGGCCTGCGGCTTGCCGTGGATGTCCTCCGTGCCGAACTTCCCGAACCGCTTGCGGCACGGGTCGGAGGAGATCCCGTTGCCACAAGGCTTGCCGGGCAGGTGCTCGGCTGGCTGCCCGCTGCCGGCTACGCTCCGCCCGGCTTGTTCGAACGCGCGGCGTTTCGCCTGCGCATGCGCGGCAATTTCCGCGCCGCTCCACTCTACTTGCTAAGACTCTCTTTCTCCCCTACAGAAGAAGACTGGCGAGCGAGCGGCCAAGGCGGCGAGAACCAGTCTCTCGATGCTCTCATCCGCCCTTTCCGCCTGGCACGAAAATACGGGCGCCACGGGAAGACCTGAGTTGCTCGAAACGCAGGAAATGGCTGGAAATTACTCCTATGAAAATAGCTGCCTATCGCGTTGAAAACAAAGCATAGGTGCCTGGGTCCATTTTCATCCTTCGTTGTGGCTCTCCGAGAGCCATGAATTACTCGTAACGGAGGGCCTCGACAGGATCAAGCCCGGCGGCTTTCCAGGCCGGATAAACTCCAAACACCACGCCAATGAGCGCGCAAAGCGTCAGCGCAGTAATAACCCAAAACAAGGACAGCACCGCCGGAAAATGCAAGCCAGACCGAAGGAGCACGCTCAGTCCGGAACCGAACAGCACTCCAATGACGCCGCCGACGGCGCTCAAGGTCACCGCCTCGATCAGGAACTGAGCGAGAATATTGCTCCGCTTTGCGCCGATGGCCTTCCGGACGCCGATTTCCCGGGTCCGTTCCGTTACCGAAACGAGCATAATATTCATCACCCCAATGCCGCCCACGATCAGCCCGACCGAAGCAACCGCAAACATCAGAAGGAAGATCAGGCCGCTGATCTTGTTCCAGAGATCGAGAAAATAATCGGATGTAAACAAAGCAAAATCGTCAGGCTTGTTGTTGGCGAGCCGCCGCTTGCGACGCAGCAGATCGCGAATTTCTTCGACCGCCTGGCTGACCTGCGTGGGATCGCTGGCTTTTGCGAAAATCACGTAATCCTTCTGATTGGGATAGAGTTTCCGCAAGGAAGTAACCGGCATGACCGCAATATTGTCTTCGGGATTGGAGCCTCCGGAAATGCCCTGACGCCGTTTATCCATGGTGCCAATCACCGTGAAGAGCTGGCCATCGATGACCACTTCCCGGCCGGGAGCCTTGTCTGCGCCTTCCGGAAATAGCAGGTTTGCCGTGTCAAAACCAAGCAGTACTACGGGCGCGCGGTGCTCTGTATCCGTGTCGTTGAACTCGCGGCCGTGAATCACCTTCATGTCAAAGATTTGCGTGATCGAAGGCGAATTGCCCTGGAGAATTACGTTCGTAGCGCGGTAAGCGCCCCGCCGCACATTGGCTGTGCCCGAGCCAAACTGCGGCTGAAAAATCCGCATCGAGGGCGAAGCCGCGGCCACGTGCGGCAGCCGCGCCATGTCGTCTGCCCATTCAGGCTGCAGCTCTTTGCGCGTGAACCATTCGCTCGGAGGTCGCGACAGCGAAGCCCAGGGAAAGCGGTACGCAATGATGGTGTCCGAACCGAGTTCGCGAATGCCCCCAAGAACATTTTCGTTGAGGCCGTTGATGACCGAGCTCACGGTGATCACCGTGGCGATGCCGATGACGATTCCGAGTATGGTCAGCGCCGAACGCAGAGGATTCTTGCCGAGCGTATCGAGGGCGAGCAGCAGCTCTTCGTGGAACTTGAGCGCGCTTTCCTTGCGAATCGGCAAGGGCAGCGGCAGCACCCGATTTTGCGGCAGAGTCTTAGAGAGTGTAGCCATGGGGTGTCTATTCGGATCTGAGTGCTTCCACAGGATCGAGCTTTGCAGCCTTGGAGGCTGGATAAGTGCCGAAGAAAAGCCCCACGCTCAGCGCGACCGCCAGGCCGCTGAGCACCGACCAAAGCCGCACGGCGCTTGGCAGGGGTGTCAGCCAGGAAACCAGCCCCGCGACCATCACGCCCAGGAGCACGCCCAGCGCGCCGCCAATCACCGCAATGGTGGAAGATTCGATAAGAAACTGGCGCAGAATGTCGATCCGCCGCGCGCCGACGGCTTTGCGCAAGCCGATCTCCCGCGTGCGCTCCGTCACGCTCACCAGCATGATGTTCATGATCACGATGCCCCCGACCACAAGCGAGATCGACGCGATCGCGATGGTGACCGCGAAAAACGAGCTGCTGATATCCTTCCACAAGGACAGGAAAGAGTCACTGGTCTCAATCGCGAAATCGTCGCTGGCCTGGTAGGTCAGATGATGACGCCCACGCATGATTTGGCGGACCTCATCCACGCTGGCCGCAATCCTGGCCGCCGAACCGGCGCGCACGGTTATGCGCAGTGAATTTTGTTGGTTGCCATACTCCTTGTTGTAGGTGCTCAGCGGCAGGATGATCCAGTTGTCCAAGGAGTTTCCGAGAGCGGAACCTTCCTTCTTTCCGACGCCAATCACCTGGCAGGGGGTGTTGTTCCAGCGGATCTCTTTTCCCAGAGGATCGACGTTCGGCAGGAGGTTTTCGACAACATCCATCCCAATCACGCAGACAGGAGCGGCGCCGCTGAGGTCTGCTTCCGTCATATGCCGTCCCGAGACAAGATCCACGTCGTACAGCTCAGCCATTTGCGGCGTCCAGGCGCGAAGATTGGTGTCTTTCAGGGAGTTCAGCCCGCTTTTCACTTCGACGCGGCCGCCAAGCGAAGCACCAATCTCTTTGCAGCTTTTGCACTGTTCGCGCACCGCCTGAAAATCATCGTAAGTGATGCGCTTGCGCTTCTGGAATTCCAGCCAGTCGTCAACGTTCCTGATGATGGACGGCTGCTTGGACAAACCGAAGACGTCCGCTCCCAGACGGAATACGCGCGTGGCGACGTACCGGTTCGCGCCGTTAATCAAGCTGACCACGGCTATGACCGCAGACACGCCGATGACCACGCCAACCAGCGTAAGGACACTGCGCAGCTTATGCGCCCACAGGCTGGATGTGGAGATGGCCACGGCCTCGGAAAAGTTCATGGTCCGGCGCGACCGCAAAGCGGCCGCCGATCCCGGTGAACTGGCTGGGGCCTGGGCGCGCGTTGTTGGACCTGGCATGGAGCTCTGGGGGGGACACAAACTCCCTTCATCCTAACATACGCGCGGCGGAACATCGGAATTACGCAGGTCAGTTGGAAGGTTGGAGTAGCCCAGCGGTGAAACCGGTGCTTACGCCTTCGTCGAAGGGCCAGCCGCCGTTTCTCAACCTGGACCAGTGCCTGGAATTCGGTCACGCGATGATTCAGAGATCGAGGCCAAGCGTTCTATATACAACAGGGCTACCGCCGAAGCCGCCGAAGTCCTGTGGCTCGCATTAGACATGGCTTGGTCAATTTCACTGCGGCTCGGATTGCACCGGTGAAGAGAACCATTCTGGGCGGGTTTGACTCCCGCTGTTGGACCATCACCTTTGCACGGCGCCGACTTGAAGGCGAAAAACTCCGATCTCACCAGTCATTGACTCGGAAATTCTGAGTGATTTAGAACGCAACCGGATGTAAGATGGCTCGTCCCCGCCATCCCATGAGTGCGTCCAGGCGGTGGCTTGAAAAAGTTACTTGTAACTGTGCTGCTCGTAGACGATTTTGAGCCCTTTCGAGCCGTCGTTTCCTTGCTGCTCAGGGAAAAACCGCAATTCCAAATCGTCGCTGAAGCGTCGGACGGATTAGAAGCTGTCGAGAAATCGCGGCAATTGCAGCCGGACCTGATTCTCCTCGACATCTCTCTCCCGAAACTGAATGGAATCAACGCCGCTGAACAAATCCGTGAGGTAGCGCCGCAATCCAAGATAATCTTTGTGACCCAAGATAATTCCGCCGACACCGCGCAGAAAGCTATCGCCTTGGGAGCGATGGGCTACGTGGTTAAAGTCAAGGTTGGGTCAGAGCTTCTGAAAGCAATTGACCTGGTCCTTCAAGGCAAACAATTCATTGGTACTGGCTTGACTGGCGACCTGTGAGAGGTCTTCAGAACACGCAAGAAGTTATGCTCCCCGTCAAACAAAGGCTGGACGGGTCTTCAGGCTTGCGCGGGTGCTCTTAGTTTCTTCAAAGATTTCTTTGGAATAGAGCATTCCGCAAAACCACAGTCTAGACAAACAATCGGTTTCCCAAGTACGTAGACTGGGTCGGCCTGGCCAGGCGCGAATGCCATCTCGACCTTATTTCTTTCTCTTTTCGTTGACCTACATTTGGGACATCTCTTAAGCATCGCCGCACCGCCATTGGGAGCACCTGCTTCATTTCCGGCCAGCTCCGCCAGGATGTCCCAGGGCTAGCATTGCTCAGCTGCGGCGCCCACGGCTGTGACAAGCGTCACCGTCCTACGTGCCACGAACACAATCACTAG
>Ga0209152_10000259_pt1 | contig 26971 bp, 20 predicted proteins | sample GraSoiAngelo_107_FD_185873 | JGI IMG/M metagenome (GOLD analysis project Ga0209152, IMG submission 185873) | Grasslands soil microbial communities from the Angelo Coastal Reserve, California, USA - 14_0903_09_30cm (SPAdes) (version 2) | ecosystem: Environmental > Terrestrial > Soil > Grasslands...
CTATTCCGTCCTTATTATCTCTCTCACCGGCGATTCGAGTACGTGACTTCCGTCATAGCGCTTGTTAGCCAGTTCTCGGTTTTCAGCCTGAAGAACTGAGAAATGGGAACTGAGAACTTTCTTCCTACACCAGCGAAAAACTCTCGCCCAGATACACCCGCCGGACTTCCGGGTCGCTACCGAGTTCTTCCGGCGTACCGGCACGGAAGATTCGTCCTTCATTAATGATGTATGCCCGGTCAGTAACGGAAAGCGTTTCGCGAACGTTGTGATCAGTAATCAAAAGTCCGATCCCGCTCGCCTTCAGGTCCGAGATTATCTTCTGCAGGTCGAGCACGGCAATTGGGTCAATTCCCGAGAACGGCTCGTCGAGCAAAATGAACTTCGGGCTGATACACAGGCAGCGGGCGATTTCCACACGCCGCCGTTCACCCCCGGATAACGCCCACCCGCGGTTCCTGCGGATGTGCTGCAGCCCAAGCTGCTCCATCAGCTTTTCCATCTTTTCCCGGCGTTCGTGCCAGGAGATGGGCTGCGCCTCCAGCACGGCCAGGATGTTCTCCTCCACCGTTAGCTTACGAAAAACCGACGGCTCCTGCGGGAGATAGCTGATCCCGTACTCTCGTGCCCGCAGGTACATAGGCACATCTGTAATGTCTTCGTCGTCGATTAGCACGCGACCTGTGTCGGGGGGTATCAGGCCGACGATGGCGTAAAACGATGTGGTTTTGCCCGCGCCATTGGGGCCAAGCAAGCCAACCACTTCACCTTGCAGAACCTGAAGGCTGACCCCATTTACAACCCGGCGTCCACGATAAGTCTTTCCAATTCCGTCGGTTGCCAGCGTGTGCATTTATCTTGCCACTCGCGTTTGGGTCACCGTGGGGGACTTCGCCTCGCCTTCCACCAGCACCCTATCATCGCGTCTAAAGAAAGTCAACGAATCCCCGGTCACTTTGCCGCGTTCGGCATCAAAAATGCTAGGCGGACCACCCGTCAGCACGAATTTGTCGTCTGACGCCGTGTAGACCAGGTGGTCTCCCTGCGCCCGGCGGTTCGGTTGCACGATGACAATCTGACCCTCCGCAATGATCTTCTCGATCTGGCTTGCGCCCGCAACCGGCTGTGCTGAATTTTGAACGGCGGCACCTGGACCCCGCGCCCGAAGATAGACATCCACCTGGTTTCCGGTCATGGTGGCATCAGCGCTTTTCGCCACCACTCGACCTTCAAAGTGCGCCTTCCGTTCGTTGTCGATATAAATGAGGCTCTTCGAAGTGATATTGACTGGAGTCTCGTTGCCATTCTTGTCGGTTTGCACCAGCGCAGTTGACACCGGCGTTGTGGCGCTTCCATAGGCGGTCACCGATCTGCGCTCGCGCTCGAATACGATGCTGGGAGCCTCCACGACGTTGGCATCCTGCCAGAGACGCGCCTTTCCCGTATAGGTGGCGACTCCGGGATTTTGGTGGGTAACCATATTCCGGGCTGTGACGTGGATGGGGCTGGAGGATGCCAGCAGCGCGCCGTTCGGTTGCGGCTGGAGATCGCTGTAAGAGCTCTTCACGTCGCCATCCGCGAAGGCATCTCCCCTTGCCCGGTTCATGCGCATGCTCCGAGCCGTGGTGGTCATGCCGCCATCGATCACGCGCGGCGAGCCGGTCAGATAGAGCATTTGATCGGAAGGCGTGTAGCGGGCCCGCTCCCCCCAGGCTTTGAGATTGGCGTCAACGTAAGCGACGCTTCCGACCTCGACGAGGGATTCTATGCCGCCGGCGGGCCCGAAAAACGCATCCAGCATACGGCTGGTACTCACGCGGTCAACCTCGCCGGGCGCGTTGTTCAGGATTTTGGCATCAGGCTCGCCATGGACGGAATGCAAACGGCTGCGCTCATCGAGCCTGGCGTCGAACTTACCTGCTGTAACAAAGGTGCGCTGACCAGCAGCTCCCCTGGCAGGAAGTATGGCGATTTGAGCGGCGCCCGAGGTTACAGCGCGTCTAAGCCGCCGGCCCTGTTCGACGAAAAAGTTTATAACCGGCGCGGTGATTTCAATATCCTGAGAATTGTTCGCTTGGCCAGAACTGTTCTGCACGATCTGTGTTCCAGGTACGTGTTGCTGGACCAGCTTCACATTCTCTTCGGCGCGAGCCGTGGTCATCAGGTTCTTGCCGGAAAAATTCAGGGTTACGCGTCCCGCGCTGCCGTGCGCGGGCTGCACGCCCGAGCTCTCCATTTGCACCTTGCCGGAGAGCACCGCGGTACGGATGTTGCCCTGCTCGTCGGTCATGAATAGCTCAGCACGTTCCGAGCGAGCCTCCATCGGAGAGCGTCCGTTAACGTGGATACGCACATTCCCAGTACCGAGCACACGGTCCACCGTGTCGTCCTCGCGCAGGAAAATCGTTCCATGGTCCGATTCGAACTGCTGGGTGCCATGCACCATGTGTGGCTGATCGAGATCGATCTGCCGCGGATCCTTGCGAAGCGTTCCGCGCCGAGCGGTCAAAGTGCCTGGAGTCGGCCCGGTGAGCACAAGGTTGACATCCGAATGCATGTCGAGCACACCTTCTTTGGCCGTGTACGTAGCGCCAATTGCCGATCCGGCAGCCTGGGCGACTCCAAATTGAACCTTTTCCGGCGTGGAGGCGTCCCCGGTTTTCTGGTTAAAGACCAGGCCGCTGGTCTTTATGTGCACCGGGTTCTTGAGTTCTCTGGGACTTGCCTGGTCAGGTTGTCGAGCCCCGGCGGGATTTGATTGCAGGTCAATTTGCACTTCGCCCTTGGCGGTTATGATTCCCGACTGCGGGTTGTAGTCGAAATCCGAACCATAGATCTGATCGAAGCGGCTCGAGTCGCGGCCGTAAACGGTGATGCTTACGTCGTGGAGCTCAGCGTGGCCGCCTTCCTTATACTGGATGGCGTTCCCCGCGCGGACCGTAAAGATGGTGCGCCCTTCCTCGGACTTCGAGATCGTGAATCCTTCCGCCGTTTGCTGGACCTGGATATTTAGCTTCTGTGGAATGCTTTTTGCCGCATGACTGAGCCGCCAACGGGCAATCAGGTAGGAGCCCAGAACGATTACGGCTACACCTATCGCGCCCGTGGCAAACCAGCGCCGTAAATGGGGAATGTTAAGACCCACCTGAGTTCAGTGTAATTGAAACCCAGGTGTCAGGGGGTAGGGAGCAGGGCAACAGAGAGCAGGCCGCCGGGGGATGTCTTGCTGAGCGGAGGTGAGTCCGCGAAGTGATCTCTCTCTCTCAATTTCACAGTTATGCACTCGAGATTCTTCGCCGCCCGGCCAGTTGCTCAGAATGACGGCATTCCCGGCCGCCTTGCCCCGGCTCCCTAGAACGTCAGCCGCGCGCTCAACTGAACCTCACGGCCGGGAGTGGTGGCTTGCGTGATCGTGCCGAACTGCGGCGTGTTCACGAAACGGTCAGGTGTGCCCAGGTTGGTGTGGTTGAGCACGTTGAAGAACTCTCCGCGGAATTGGAACTTCATCCGCTCGGTCAACCCGAAATCGCGCACCAGCGCAAGATCCAGGGTCTCGAGGCCGGGGCCGTAAATCGAATTCCGCCCAACGTCCCCGAAAGTGAACGCTGCCGGTGCTGCGAATGCAGCGGTATTGAACCAGCGATTCGCCGTGCGCGTGCCGGAAGGAAAGATCGACTGGCCGGTGTAGTAGTTGGCGCGAACCGGATTTTCACCCAGCACGGTGCCGGAATTCGCCGTGTCACCGAAGACCGAGACCGTGAACGGAAAGCCGGTCTGGATCTGGTACACGCTGGAGACAGTCCAGTCCTTGGTCACAGCGTGTAGGGCACCGCCGTAGGGAAGCGCCGGCAATGCATACACCGCGCTGAGCGCAAAGCGGTGACGAATGTCGCACCCCGGACCTTTTTCCGCGGCCAAGTCGTTATTGTCTTGTGGGATGGAAGCCTCAAACATGGGCGAGCGGAAATCGGGCGCATCGCTGAGGTTCTTTGACCAGGTGTAGTTGCCGAGGAAGGTCAGGCCATGGAAGAAGCGGCGGCGCACATTCACGTACCCGGCCTCGTACCAACTTTGAGCCGTGTTCTCCAGCAGATTGACGGTGCTGACTGGGAACGTTGTACTCACCACATTCACATTGGCCGGCAGAACTGTGTTCGGCACGAAGCTGATGGTCTTGAACGGACGGCGCAGCCCGATCGGACCCGGACCTGGAAGGGCGTTATTAATCAGGTGCGCCCGCTGATGGGCGCCGACCTGATCATTGTCGTGTTTGCGGTTGTGGTGATCGGCGGCATGGGATCGATCATGGGTTCGATCATTACCGGCTTTACCCTCGGCGTGCTCGAGGGAAGTGCACGCCATGGGAGCCGAGGTAGCCCAGTTCAAGCGTAGTTGCCCGGTCCAGGCTCTTCTCCGCCGAAAGGCTCCACTGCTCGATGTACTGCGAAGGCGCGTGCGGGTCCATGGCGGTGAAGCTAACCGTGGTCCGTCCCAGCACCGGCTGTCCGAAATTAAAGCCTGAGGAGATCAAAGACGCCGAGGGAATGAAGTTGTCGCTCTGCTGGGTTTCCGGGAACACGTATGGCACATTGTGGCGCTGGTTGCACCAGGTGTTCATGTCGACGGGAGTATAGAAAATCCCAAATGCGCTATGAATCACTACGCCGTATTTGGGAATAGCCTGGGATATCCCGAGCCGGGGCGCGACGTTGTTAGTGTTCGGATACTTCAGCCCTTTGGGATAGCCATTTTGTCCGCCGATGAAGACCGATGGCACGCCATTTTGAAAAATGAGGTTGGAATTGGTGTAACTGATGTCCACCAGCGGATTCATGTAATCGTAGCGAACGCCCATCTCCAGAGTGGTGGTGTGAGTCAGTTGGAAACTGTCCTGGATGAAACCGTCCGCATACCACTGCCGCAGTTGCATCTGAGGAATGCCGGCTTGGCGCTGTTTCACCGCCGGTAGCCCCAGAAGAAAGCTGGCCAACGCTGAACCGGTGCCGTCAGCGGTAGCGGTTTGCGTGGTGAAGCCGTTAGTGAACTGGTAGTAGCCGCGGTTCTGGAAAAAACCCCACATGGGCCAAATGAACCGGCGATAGCTTCCGCCGAATTTCAGGCTGTGCCGGCCGCGTTGCCAACTCAGGTGATCGCGCCCTTCCAACAAGGTGTCCCATGCATGCATGGGAGTGGCAGCAAAAGTGTCGCCCATCCCCGAGTAGCCCTGCACACTAAACCAAGGAGCCCCCCACGCCCCCGCACCGCCGAACCCGATTCCCTGAATGCCAAGCTGGCCGACGATGTCATTGAGGTTGGCATTCTGTTCGTTGCGGCGCATCACCAGCCGGGAAGCGGTGACCGTGGCGATATTGACCATGCGCGGGCTGACCACCCGCGTCCAGGCGATGCTGCCATGCTGGGAGAAATTGTCGTGGAAAGAGCCGAAGCCGGGCAGGTTCTGTGGCATGAATCCATTCTCGCTGCTCAGCGAGTAACGCCCAGTCAGGCTGTCCCCATTGGCAAACGTGTGGTCAATACGTACCGTGCCCTGGTTGTTGGTGTGAAGTTCGTTGCGATCATCGAGGTAATTGTTGCAGTCCGTACCGGCGCCAAGCACGGTGGGCGACCCCATCATGGTCATGCCGCAGCCGACAGCGCCCATGGCCATTCCCATGCCCGCATTGGGTTGGGGCACGTATTTCTGCAAAAACCGTTGGGCGGCGGGATTGATCATGTTCTGCGGGATGACGTTTCCGGGAAAGGGATCGCGAATGATTTGCGGATTTTTGGGGGTGACCGGCTTGCTCGGATCGAAGTTCGGGTTAGGATGCGCGCTGAACGGGTTGTAGATTGTTGCACCGCTCATGCTGAAGTCGCCCATCGCTTCCATGTCCGATGGGACGGTGTCGATCATGGTGTCCGCCATGGCGTGGCGGAACCCTTCATAATTCACGAAAAAGAAAGTCTTGTTGTGAACAATGGGTCCGCCAAAGGAAGCGCCGAAATTGTTCTGGACGAGATGATTGTTGCCCATCGCTGCAAACGGTGTGGCATCCATAGCGCCATTGCGAAGAAATTCGTAGGCTGTCCCGTGAAACTGATTCGAGCCGGAACGGGTGACAACGTTGATCTGACCGCCACCGGCTCCGCCCATTTCCGCCGAGTAGCTGCCGGTCTGGACTTTGAATTCCTGCACCGCATCCGGCGAGAGGCTTAGATTAACGGTGTTGAACGTCGGATCGGTATTGGCTGCGCCATCAAGCAGAAAATAATTTCCATTGGGACGGCTGCCCGCTATGCTCACCGCGGACCGTTGTCCGGGCCGCCAATATAAAGGATTCATGTCACCGGTTTGCGCACCATGACCCACATGCGCGCCGGGCACGGTGAGCACCAGGTCAATCAACATGCGCCCGTTGAGCGGAAGCTCACGGATCGATTGCGGCTCGATGACTTCGCCAACACTGGCATCCTTGGTGCGCAAGACTTCAACCGGGGCGTCTACTTCCACCGTTTCGTCCACCGAGCCCAGCTTGAGCCGAACCGCGACGGTCAGCTGTTGTCCGACTTCGAGACGCAGCGATTCCTTGGCCGGGGCAAACCCCTGGGCCTGCATGCTAAGTTGGTAGTCTCCCGGAAGAAGTCCCGGAACCTCGAAAAGCCCTTGCTCGTTTGTGACTACGTGCCGAATCGCACCCGTATTCGCGGCTTTAAGCTGGACGGCGGCCCCGCTGATGGGGCGCTGCTGCGGATCACTGATACTGCCACCGAGCACCGCGTAGTTGCTTTGCGCCAAGGCAGAGAACCCAAAAGACAGGAGAAACAGCAGGAGTAACCGTTTCAAATCCCACCCCACAGAAGATCGAATTGGCGACAGGAACCCGATTGACTCAAAGTCGAGCCGAAAAGATGCTGAGCAATCTAGTGGTGAACCCGGCAGGCAACAATAGTAGAAAACTATTACCGGCCGGTATTGTATGGAGGCCGGTTTTTTGACACGCCTAAGGCCGCCGCGGTGAATCAGGCGGCCACGCGAGTTTTTTCTAAACCTTGAAAGATTATTTTGTGGCTTCGCTGTGAGGACTGGAACATCTCTGCCGGAGCATGCGTAAATCTTGCAGGCAGAGCGCCAGGGTCCGGCGTTCCGCCTCAACATTTCTGTTGCGGCGATTGACTGCGGTTTCCTCTTGCCGTTGCGCCATGGCCTCCTCGGCCTCTTCAATTCGTCCGGTTACTCTCGCCGGATCTCGCTCCAGGTAGGCTGCCACGTAGAATGCCCGCCAACGGTTCGTCTCCTGGTCAGCCATAGCACCCCCTAACAATCTAATCACATCAAACTGGGCCGTAATTGGCCCCCGGTTCTCGGAGGCTATCTGACGAACGGAGTACGTAAGGGTGGCATGGTAGCGCAATTGCCTAAGCAATGCAGCAACAAAAATGGTGCAACAAAAATGGTGCACAACAAAAATGGTGCAGTTTTGAAGGAGGGAACGTGGAATAAGACCAAAATGAGTTCACTGCCGGTTGCAGCCCCAGATCAGCATTCAGCTGTCTGCCACCGGCTGCTCCCGGCAGTGTACTCTCGCGTCGTGGGGTCCGTCAGGCGGCGGTTGCGATGCGCTGCATGAGGACGATGATGGGAGGGAATGTAGAGGTCCTCGCCAGTTAGCACAATCGTGAAAAAATACTAGAGTTGCATCAGGGCACGTCTTCAGTGTGTAGGTGAGAAGCAATTTCCGAGCCGGACGGGAGGCAGAGAAGTACATACAGACAGCCCGGCGGGGCGTAGCGACAATAGCCCAGCGCTTTCAGCGCTGGGGAAAATGGGGAAATTGGAGCAAGCCCCGGTAGGGACGTCAGAAACATCTCTTCACGTGCCTTTCAATCATGCGTCGGAGGAGACCCTCTAGAATCCACTCTCCGAACTGATCCCCTTACCCTCAACGCACCGGTACGCACGGCCTGCCGCAAGATTCTTGTGCTCTTCGGTTCTGCCGTTCGGCCATTGAATGACGACGCGATCAATTCCGTCGTGTTTCCCAATCCCAAAAGTAACCGGCAGCTCCGACTGCGACAGATAGCTCGATCCACTTTTGACCAGGCGCGACTGGGTTGTGCTGCCGTGATAAATGCGTACTAGAGCTCCGATGGCGTCGCGATTGGATTCTGTACCGACCAGCCGGAGACGAACGCTGCGATTGCCGGCGAGTTGGTCGTTGCGGTAGAGAAACGCAGGTCCCTGATTGGTGGTCATGAGAAGATCAAGATCGCCATCGCGATCGAAGTCCCCATACGCCAGTCCGCGTCCGACCTTCGGCTGGCGGAAATCATCGCCAATTTCCGAACTCACATCGCGAAAGCTGCGAGCTCCGGTATTCAGAAAAAACTGAGGTGGCTGCGCGTAGCCAACATTGCCTCGGATATTGCGCACTGTATCGTCAATGTGGCCATTGGCGGCGGCCAGGTCGAGATTGCCATCCAGGTCGGCATCGAAGAACAGGCAACCGAACCCCAAGGTGGTCTTGGAAGGCAATCCAACCCCAGCCTGGGTAGCAACGTCTTCATAGACGCCCTTCGCTTGCGCCCGATACAACCCAATCATCTCGTTGTCGAAATTGGTGATTGCCACGCCAGGAACGCCTGAGTTATCGAAATCGGCCGCATCCACTCCCATCCCGGCCCGGGCTTTTCCGTCAGCGCTAAAGGCGATCCCTGCTTCCACCCCCACATCCTTGAAGGTGCCGTTACGACCGTTTCGGTAAAGCTTGTTCGGCTGGGTATCGTTGGCGACGAGCAGGTCAGGCCACCCATCCTGGTCGTAATCGAGCATGGCGACGCCGAGCGACTTCGAACTGCTGTCGAAAATTCCACTGGGAGCCGTGACATCTTCGAATGCTCCGTTGCCACGATTATGGAAGAGCCAGCAAGTTTCGCCGCGGTAAGCTTCAGGAGTGCAGTAGGACTTGTGCTTGCCGTCAAGACTGCAAAACACATCATGATCGGGCGACCACTTCACGTAATTGCAGACAAACAGATCAAGCAGGCCATCGCGATCGAAGTCGAACCACAGAGCCGAAGTACTGAGCGCCTGCCGTCCCGCCAAGCCACTGGACTGAGTCACGTCGACAAAGTTGCCCTTACCGGTGTTTTTGAACAGCCGATTCTGTCCCACGCACGTGATGAGGAGGTCAGGAAAGCCGTCATTGTTGTAATCGCCGACGGCGACGCCCACCCCATACATCTGGAGGTCGAGACCGGCTTTTCGAGTCACATCGGTGAAAGTACCGTTGCGATTGTTGCGATATAGCTTGAGAGTGCTCCGCCCCCGCTTGTGGCCTGCCCAGTCCATGCCATTGATCAGGAGAATGTCCTGCCAGCCGTCCCCGTCATAATCGAGAAATGCGCAGCCAGAGCCCAGAGTCTCGGGCAACAGCTTGCCGCCATACGCACCGCTATTGTGTTGAAACCGAATACCCGCAGGGCCCGTGACGTCTACCAGCCGAAATCCGGGAGATGAGGTTTGCGGGGCGCCGAACAACTCGAGGCCTAGTGCGGGAGCGGACGCCAGACCAGCGAGTCCCAGGAGGAACGACCTGCGATTCACGGAATGTTCACCAGCCCATTGCGGATGGCATAAACCACGAGTTCGGCGGTCTTATGAATGCCGAGCGCATCCATAATGTTGGCTCGATGCACGGCGACGGTGTTGGCGCTGAGATCAAGCTGGGCGGCAATTTCCTTGTTCGATTTCCCATCCACGATGAGCTGCAAAATCTCCAGTTCCCGCACGGTCAGGCCGTAGTCCCGCTCACCTTTTAGCGCGGCGGGACGTGCTATCTGGGGATCAAGTACTGTCTCGCCTTCGGCCACCCGCCGGATCGCCGTCACCAATTCCATGTCCACGGCACTTTTCAGAATGTAACCCCGCGCGCCGGCATCAAGCGCCTGTCGCACCCAAGTGTCTTCGGAATGCATGCTCAGCATGAGAACGGCAATCGCAGGAGACTTCTCAAGAATGCGCCGGGTGGCAACGAGTCCATTGATGCCCGGCAGGGCACAGTCCATCACAATCAAACGAGGCTTCAGTTCCTGCGCCAGACGAACCGCCTCTTCGCCGTCACCAGCCTCCCCAACGACGACAATGTCCGGGGCGTCCTCGAGGATGCGCCGAAATCCCCGGCGTACCAGGCTGTGATCGTCGACCAGCAAGACGGAAATCTTATTGGACATGCGACTCCGACTTCTCGATGGGAACTTTCAATCGTACGAGAGTTCCGCCCTCCGGCGGGTGCAGAAATTCAATGTTTCCGCCCAACAGTTCAGCCCGTTCCCGCATGGCTACCAGCCCAATGCCTGCCTTTGCCGGTTGTGACACAAAACCTTTCCCACGATCTTCCACTTCCAGTTCCAGGCCATTCGGCAAAAAGCGCAGCCGCACCCACGCGCGATGAGCCCCAGAATGGCGCGTGACGTTATTCAAGGCTTCCTGTAAGACGCGATAAATGTGAACTCCCAGGCTGCCATCAACGGGGAAGGAGTTCCCGGATTTTTCATAGGATATGTCAACTCCAGTTTGCCTTTCCACCACGGGAATATACCAGTCAATCGTGCTTTCCAAGCCCGCTTCGTCCAGCATGACCGGATGCAGCGCCTGCGACAGACTGCGAACGTTCTCGAGCGTTGATTGCGCCATCTCAGCCACTTCCCGGATCTCTCCGCGCAGGGGTGATCCCTCTGGCGCATGACTTCCTGCACGGCTGAGCATCGAACCAATCGCGGTGAGAATCTGGCCGAACTCATCATGCAGTTCCCTGGAGATGTAAAGCAGCGTCGACTCCTGGGTCGAGATCAGCTTCTGGGCCAGCTCGCTGCGCTGCTCCGACAAGGCGGCGAGTTGGGCAAACAGCCGGCGATTGGAGCGGATCAGATACAAGCTCGTGAACAGAATCGCCAGCAGAATGGCAATCAGGAAGATATACACCTGCCGCTGCACCCGATCATAAATCTGGCCGATACGGAGTGCAGCTTGCTCCTCACTCTCGTTGTTCTGCACCAGCAGGCGGGCCACGGCGGTGCTCAGGGCCGCTTGGCGGGCTTGCAACGAGTCTCTGATCTCGCTTTGTGCCTCTTTCTCGTTGCCCTCCCGCGCGAGGGCAAAGGTGCGATCGACGGCATCCCAGAACTGAGCCAGAGAATGCCCAAGAAATTCCCGCTGCTCGGGTGTGCGGTGGGCGACAGCAACCTGCTCCTCGCGATGAAGAGCGTCGTCAAGGTCCGCCCGGATGCGCTGGAATTGCGCGGACCACGCAGTGAGCGGGTAGGGCTCGTCGTTGTCCAGCATATCGCGCATCCCCAGCGCTAACGAATTCAAATCATTCTGGATACGCAGAAGCTGGAGTGAGTCTTTGCGGTTTCGGTCGGCAAGATCGTGCTGTAGCTCGCGCAGCCCGGAGATCTGCACGGTTATGTAGGCGGAATACGCCACCACTGCTCCCAGCGTGATGATCAATCCCAGGAATAACCCTGCAGTCGGAGAGCGTTCTGCGGCAACCGAGCGTGACACGAGGCGAGGATATAACGCAGGAGAAAGAAGCACCAACCGCTGTGTCGTTCCGCCTTGTTCTGAATCTAGGAATCCCAGGCCTTCGGAAGACCCAGCCGGCAAAGCCGTGAAACTACGCACGAATGCGACCTACTGCTTTAATTTCTTGTACTTAGAAGCGAGCCTGTGTTGCGTCTATTTCCGTTTTCCGGAACAGGAATAAGTTTTTCGTGGGACGGCAGAGGGGAGGGCTTAGGCTGCCCCGCAAAGTTGCCTCGTGTGGCGTAAACGAGCAGAGGTGAGATCGGAACGAGCCGATCGCGCACGTGAAAGAGCAATGGTCAGGTTGCTGCGGCCCCTGGACCCTCCCCAAAGGAGTTAGTCTTCTTCCCGGAAGACACGAGGGGCCGCGCGTGCGCCTCTTAAGCTTCTAGTTTTTTGTGCTTCTGGTCAGTTCCGCCAAGGCCTTCTCCGCCAGCTCGGAGCGTTCCCGCAATTTCTGCAGTGAAGCCTCCAGGGTGATTACCTTTTCGTTGAGACCACGTTTGTCGGCGAGGTCCAGAACGAGAGTGGCATTTTCTCGGGCGGTTCGGGCCGCCGCCAGCAGCAGGGTGACCGAGTCCCCGTGAGGTTGGGCCAGCTGGGTAAAACGCTTGCGCTTGAGTGCCTCGATTTCCGTGCTCATGCGCGCCACGATCGCCACCACGCGCACCAGAATGCGGGCATGATCGGCGCGAAAACTGTCTTCCTCCAGAAAATCAGCGCAAAACGCGTCTGCCTCAGCAGCCGTGAGAATCAGGTTGAAAGAGGTCATGGGCACGATTTCGCGCAGCTTGGGATTGGCAGCGCGCACAAAAGCACGGATGGATTCTTCTACGCTGCGCAGCTTGGTCTCTTCCAGGGTGATAAGGCGCGGGTCAGATGTCGGCGGCACAGCAGGCTTGGAAGGTGAGGTAGGACGCGCCGACGTCGCGGCGACGTCCGCAAGCTTCCCATGGACGAACGGCCCAGTTACATTGGAGACCCCCGCTGCAGCCGCCATCTTCACCTTCGGCTGTCCTTCCATCGACTTCTTGAGCTTGGTAATACGTCGGAAACGCGCCAGCGACGTGCCATAGTCGCTTCCCAGAAGTTCCTCTTCGTCCATCGCCGATATCAAATCGACGGTGACATCCCGGCCATCCACCTGACCCACAATACTGCCGCCCCGTTGCTCGACCGATTCGGCAAATGTCTTGATCTCGAAGCTGGCGGCGCGGAACAGAGTATCGAACTTCTTGCCCAGGCCCACGTTAAAGGGCGCCAGATAACCCAGCACCGCCGGGTGGTAGAACGAGGAACCCAGGGAACGCTTGACCTCGCGAACCTTCTCCAGCAATCCGGAATCGAGGAAGGCGCCAAAATCGCGAAAAATCTCAGCCTTGGCGCGCAGAATATCTAGGTCGGCGAGATATTGCATCTCTTCCCCTGACAGGGGCGTGACTTCGCCATCGGCGAGAATCTCGGTCAGAGCGATCTCAAAAGGCGGGATCGGCAGAATTCCGTCAAGGGCGTACCCTCGCCGCTCCCACTGTCCGGGAACCCGTGGATTGCGATAGAGAAATGTGGCCACCAGGTCCGTCCGGTCGCGGTCTGGGTCGCTGGGATCCTTTTTGCGGGCGTAGTAACGGAGCAGGGCCTCAGCCAATTCCGGGTCGGTTTCCGCGGTCAGCCCGCAGCGCACCATGGCCGGAGTTACTGCCATGTCGAGCAGCTGCAACCAGCGCTGCATGTTCTCCAGGGCGTGATGAGAATTGTCAGAAGCGTTGGACAGCGCGTCGCTGTCGAGGCCCGTGGGAATGGGCAGCTCGCCGGCAAGATAGTCCTGCAGCAGCTTCAAATAGAAGCCGTGGACTGTGGCCAGAATAGCCAGTTCCCATCTTTCCTCGCCCACGCGCAACGTCTTCCTCCGAAGACACACTTATTGCCCACACTTCGATCGGGTCAATCAGAACTCATCGGGCGGTTGTGGCGCAAGGTTACTAACGATTACCGACGTGCGGTCCCCAGGTTTTCCCAGGGTCCTGGTCGTGGGAATCAGCCGAAATATGCGCTTAAAACATACTGCTGCAGCATTCTCTGGGTATTGAAGAAGGAGCCGTTGACCGCAATGGCGTGGCGCATGACGTCAATGAAACGCCCCCGCTTCTGATAGAAGATGGGAATGATCTTCTGCTCCAGCTTGGTATAGAGCGAATCGGCATCCTGAGACCCGCCGTTGGTGTTCTCGTGCCCGTCCCGACCTCCGATGGCCCATCCCGTGGTGCCTTCGATCAGTCCTTCCAGCCACCAGCCGTCAAGGATGCTGAGGCTCGGAATACCGTTCAGGGCAGCTTTCATGCCGCTGGTTCCGGAGGCCTCGAGTGGAGGTTGGGGCGTATTCAGCCACAGATCGACTCCGGCCGTCATGAGTTTGGCCAGCTGCATGTCATAGTTCGCGACAAAGGCAATGCTGATGTCGTCTTTCAACTCTTCTTTGATGCGCAGGATTCGCTGGATCAGCTGCTTGCCATCCTGGTCGCTGGGGTGGGCCTTGCCGGCATAGATCACCTGCAGTCCGCCGGCCTCGGCTAGCTTCTTCAAGCGCTGGATCTCGGTGAAAAGAAGATCGGCACGTTTGTAGGCGGTCGCCCGACGGGCAAAGCCGATCGTCAGCACGTCCGGCATCATCGCCACCGCGGCTTTTTGGTTGACCACCTCGAGCAGCTGAGTCTTGGCTCGCATGTGGGCATCCCAGACTTCATCTTTCGGGATGCTCTCGGCATGGCGAAGACTAAAATTGTCCTGCCGCCAGTCCGGGATATGGCGATCGTACAAGGCTTGGAAGGCCGGCGACGTCCAGGTGCCGGCGTGGACCCCGTTGGTGATGGCATCAATCCGGTAGCCCGCAAACATCAGGCGCGACACTTCTCCGTGCTTCTTGGCTACTCCATTGACGTACCGGCTCATGTTGAGTCCCAGGTAGGTCATGTTCAGCATGCCTTGACCATCGGGGAACGATTTCGGCGCAGAACCGCTTTGCCGGCGTCCAAAAACGCGCGCCGCTACGTCGCTGGCAAAGGAATCCGAAAAATCTTCCTGATGTCCTAACACACGGCTGACAACGCCGAGGGAAACTGATCGTGCCCGGCCGGAACCGGCGTGTGCGTCGTAAAGATACCATTTGGGTCGCACTACCGCCAGATCATTCATGTCAACGCGCTCCCGTCCTTGTTTCCGCGCTTCTTCCTGCAATAGCTCCAGGGTAAGAAGGCTGGCGTGGCCTTCGTTCATGTGGAAGCGTTCGATCGCGTCGTAACCCAGGGCGCGCAGCATGCGTACCCCGCCGATCCCCAGCACAATCTCCTGGCAAAGCCGGTAGCAGGAATCGCCGCCGTAGAGCACATGCGTCAGTTCTTGATCCGCGTCGCTATTTTCTGCAAGGCAGGAATCGAGCAGGTAGACCGGGACCGAGTAACCACTCACACCCTTGACCTCGTATTTCCAGCACCGGAGATGGACCGTTCGCCCTTCGATCTCCACCCTCGCCCGGGACGGCATCTCGGTTAAGTAGTCTTCCAACCGCCACTCCGCTGCTTCCTCGACTTGCCACCCGCTTGCATCCAGACGCTGCAGAAAGTACCCTCTCCGATGAACCAGCGAGACCGCGACCAGGGGCACTTGGAGATCGGCGGCAGATCGAATGGTGTCACCGGCGAGGACGCCCAGACCTCCGCTGTAGGTCGCAATTCCGGATTCCAGGGCGATCTCCATGGAGAAATACGCAATTTTGCGCACTCCCTGTAGAGCCCGCATGACCGCCGGGCCGAGGCGAGGCAGTTCGCTCTTCAGGAGAAAGTCGGCGGCGCCTTCTTTCACCATAGCGACCGCACGGTCCTCGCCAATGGTGCCCGAAACCACAATGAAAGGGATTCCCAGGCCACGTTCCTGCAGGATTTCCAAGGCACGCGGACCACTGAATTGCGGCAGCGTGTAGTCGGCCAGGATTAGTTCAGGGGACTCGGCCAGACAGGCAAGAAAATCCGGCTCCTTATCGGCCCGCTCCCAGTTGACTTCGAACCCGGCCCGGCGCAGCTCATGGACCATGAGCTCCGCGTCGGGAGCACTATCTTCGACGATCAGCACTTTTAACGGCTGTCGGACAGGGGATGCGACTTCAGGACTACTCATGCGTTTGAATTTTCAGATTAGGGCACATTTATTTTGGACAGTGTCCATCAACATCATAACAAGAGGCTAACCGGACATAATACATTGTGTCCTTCTGGAGGTTTCTTTCTGCAGTCGTTTAGGAGATAATTACACTCATAAGCCGCTGTGGGGCCCGGCGGAAGCCACCCGCTGAACGCTTTTCTTCGTCACAAAAGCAAGCTGTGACTTTGAATTTCTCAAGGGGTTCTAGTCTCTGTAATTGCACGCCGGGGGCATCTAACATTGCCACGGCCGCTTGTTTCTGAAAAAATAAGAGCTTCCCATGTCACAAGTTGGCAGTTTTGCGCTTCTCATTGCTCTGGTTTTGGCCCTCTATTCGTTCCTTGCGGGCATCCTGGCCCTGGTGCGGGAAGGCCCGGATTCGGAACGGCTGGGCGAAACCGCCCGTCGCGCCGGAGTGGCGATTTTTGCAGCGGTCTTGTTTGCCGCCGTTGTGCTCGTCATGGCCGCGTTTCGTGACGATTTTTCCATCGCCTACATCTTCCATCACAGCAACCGCGACCTGCCTGGTCCGTACAAATTCGCTGTGTTGTGGTCAGGACAGGAAGGGTCTCTGCTCTTCTGGTCACTGCTGCTGGCGGCCTACGGCTTTGTGCTCCGGTTGCGCCACAAGACCGACCAGAGACTGTTCGCTTACGCTTCGGTCATTATCGCCGGCGTACAAATTTTCTTTCTCTTGCTGCTTAACTTCGCCGCCCACCCCTTCGCCGTCATGCAAGGCGAGCGGGCTGCCGACGGCAACGGACTGAACCCACTCTTGCAATATCCCGAGATGGTGATTCACCCGCCCATGCTGTACCTGGGCTACGTGGGAATGACGATCCCGTTCGCCTTCGCCTTTGGCGCATTAATCATGCGTTACCAGGGTGAGCAGTGGATTCACATTACCCGCCGCTGGACCATGGTGACCTGGATGTTTCTCACCATCGGCATTTTCCTGGGAGCGCATTGGGCCTACGCCGTGCTCGGGTGGGGCGGCTATTGGGGATGGGACCCGGTGGAAAACGCCTCCCTAATGCCTTGGTTGACCGGAACCGCTTTCCTGCATTCCGTCATGATGCAGGAGAAGCGCGGCATGATGAAAGTGTGGAACATGTGGCTGGTATTTGCCACCTTCTGGCTGGCACTCCTCGGGACCTTCCTGACGCGCAGTGGCATCATCAGCTCCGTGCATGCCTTCGCTCAGTCTTCCATCGGCGAGTGGTTTGGATGGCTTCTCGCGATTACTTTGGCCACGTTCACCTTCTTTTTCGTGAAGAATAAGGCGCATTTGAAGACCGAACACAGGCTCGAGTCGCTGGTTTCGCGCGAGTCGAGTTTCCTGTTCAACAACCTGCTTCTGCTGCTGGCCTGCTTCACCGTGTTGTGGGGTACCTGGTTCCCCAAAATCTCCGAGTTGGTCGAGGACAAGAAAATCACCGTAGGCGCGCCGTTCTATAACAAGGTCGCGGTACCAGTTGCGCTTCTGCTTCTGTTGCTGACGGCGTTGGGACCGCTGCTGGCCTGGCGCAAGACGTCCCTGGACAGCCTGAAACGCAACTTCCTGTGGCCCAGCCTTGGTGCGGTTGCCGTGGGCATCGGCATGATGATCTTCGGCGTGCGCCCATGGAATGACATTTCGTATTTCTACGCGCTGATGGCGGCTATGCTGGGCGTCCTTGTAATCCTGACCGTGGTCTCTGAGTTCGTACGCGGAGGCCGCGTGATCTCCCGTCACACGGGCCAGAACCTGGCGGCTTCGATGGTGCATTTGTGGCACCGTAATACCCGCCGCTACGGCGGATACGTCGTGCACTTCGGCGTGGCCATGGTGGTTATCGGAATTTTGGGTACCGCCTTCAATCAGGACAAAGAGAAGGAGATGGGTTTCGGCGATAAGATGACGCTCGGTCCCTACACCCTGGTTTGCCAGTCCTACACCCAGGACGACAATCCGAATTACGGCAACGAGTGGGCGATCATCAAGGTCTTCAAAGGCGACCAGCAGCTCACGACGTTATATCCTGAGCGGCGCTTTTACAAAGCCAGCCAGCAGCCGCAGACCATTCCGCGTATTTTTCCCACGTTCACCGGGAAAAATCCCTTACTGATCACGGACCTCTACGTCGTTTACGAAGGCCTTAACCAGGACACGGGGCGTCCGATCATCAAGGCGCACCTGAACCCGATGGTTCCGTGGATCTGGACCGGGTTGCTCGTCATGATTTTCGGAACACTGTCGGCTCTCGTGCCGAACGCTGCGGCCGTGCGGGTCACTGTACCTGCTCGCGCCCAGGCCGTTCCCGCCGGAGCCGGTGACTAGGCAGGGTATGGCTTCGGCCGTGCCTCATCAGGTCGGAAATCAGAGGCTTCGTATCAGGGCATGCCTTCAGGTGTGCCGCTAGATGCTCAGAAGGAACCGGCGTCAGCCGCTGAGGTGAAGTTGCTTACACGATCCACAATTCGGCGTTCCCGCGGGCTGCTTAAGTGCTCCCTGCAGTTCGCGGCTCTATTCATCGCCATCGTTGCGCTCATGGGCGCGGGAGACGAGGGCGCTCGTTTCAATCAACTCGGCCACAAGATGATGTGCGTGTGCAGCTGCAGCCAGATCCTGCTGGAATGCAACCACGTAGGCTGCTCATATTCAGATCGCATGCGCGGCGAATTGATGGCCGCCCTCGATCGCGGCGATAATGACGACCTCATCCTGCAGGGCTTTGTCCAGAAATACGGCACCGTCGTAATTGCCGCGCCCACCACCACCGGTTTCAACCGGGTGGCCTGGATCATGCCCTTCCTGGCACTTGCGCTGGGACTTGCCACCACCATCTTCATCGTGCGCGCCTGGAGCAAGCGTCCCGCGCCGGTGGCCCCCGGAGGCGTCTTGCCGGTCAGCGGCTCTGAACTCGATATCTTCCGTAAAAAAGCGCAGCAGGACACCGAAATATGACCCCATTCATTCTATGTGTTTGTCTCCTGTTCACAGCGGCAGTCGTGTTCTACGTCTTTTATCTGCCCGGCACACTGAAGCTGGATCCGAAAAAGACGCGCGCCGGCTATTTGCGCGAACGCAAAGACGTTGTGTACGAAAACCTGCGTGATCTCAACTTCGAATATAAAGCTGGCAAGTTTCCGGAAGCCGATTACCAGGCCATGAAAACTTCTCTGGAAGAGGAAGCGGCTGCCATCCTGGCTGAGATTGCTCGCCTGGAAGCCGCGGCTTCATCAGCCGGCCCCGCTAGTTCTCCAACTAAGCAGAAGAAAGGAGCGAGGATTTGAAGTCCTCCCTCAAATTTACCGCAACTGGTCTCATACTGGCCCTCAGCAGTTTCGCCTCGGCGCAAACCCTGACCGGCACGGTCAAGAATGGTACGAGCAACAAGCCCGCCAGCGGCGATGAAGTCGTCCTGCTCAACCTGGCGCAAGGCATGGAAGAAGCGGCCCGCACCAAGACCGATTCCAAGGGCAATTTCAGCTTCAAACTGCCGGCCGGCGATGCGCCCCACCTCATTCGGGTGATTCACCAGGGTGTTACCTATCACCGTATGGCGCCCCCGGGAACAACCTCGGTCGAGGCGGAAGTCTTCGATGTGGCCAAAAAGATCGAGGGATTGAATGTCACCGCCGACGTCATGCGGATCGAAGCAGATGACAGCAGCCTGAAGGTTGCCCGTCTGTTTGCGGTGGACAACCGGTCGAAGCCTCCGAAGACGCAGATGAACGACCAGAACTTCGAGTTTTATTTGCCGGACGGCGTGACCGTCGACTCCGCCATGGCCAAGACCGCCGGCGGCCAGCCCATTAACGCCACGGCCGTTCCGCAGAAGGAGAAGAACCGCTACGCCTTCATCTTCCCGCTGCGGCCGGGCGAGACCCAGTTCCAGGTGCAGTATCACTTGCCGTATTCCGGATCGGCCAACCTCGACCCCAAGCCGCTCTACGGTATGGACCACTTCGTGGTGGTGCTCCCGAAATCGATGCAGTTTTCCGGCCCGGCATCGTACCAGTCCATGCAGGACCCGGGACAGAGTGATTCCCAGGTGGAAGTTGTCTCCAACGCCCAGGCCAACCAGGGGCTCGCGTTCAAGGTGTCGGGCACCGGAAATCTGCCCGCGCGCAATGAGTCCGGCGGCGAAGCAGGAGGTGGGGGAATGGGCGGAGGCCAGGCCTCTGGCCGCGACTCTCGCCCGGGCGGAGGATTGGGACCGCCCATCGATGCCCCTGATCCGCTGGATAAATACCGCTGGTACATTCTGGGAGCCTTCGCCGTGATGTTGGCAGGCGGTGGTTATTACATCTCCAAGCGTTCCCCGGCCAAAGGCGGAGTTCTAGAGGGAATTGATCAGGACGAGACGGTCGAGGTTCCGCGCCCGTCCGCTGCGCGACTGACAAAAGCGGCGGCGGCTCCCGCTACTGCGGCGCCGACAGTCACGGCTCGCAGCAACTCGAATCATTCGGGACTGCTGTTGCAGGCGCTGAAGGAAGAACTGTTCGAGCTCGAAGTAGAGCGGCAGCAAGGGCGCATTTCTCAGCAGGACTACGAGAAAGCCAAGGCCGCCTTGGATCAGACGCTTCATCGCGCCGTGAAACGCGAAGCGCAGAAGGCTTGAGAACCTAACACTGTGGGGGACGGGTCTTTGACCCGCCTCCGCCGTTGCATACCTCCACTTCTCCGATCTTCATCCTGGGCCAAGCTTTAGCTTGGCCCAGGATCTCGCGTGCAGCGCCGAACTCTCCGCGGAACGGCGACCCTCCCGGCCTGGTAGTGGTGCAGTTTGCCCCCGGCCTCGTATCACAGCCTGAATCTCACCTGGGCGTGTAACATCTATATGGTTGAGGGTTTGTAGTTCATGGGCAACACTTTCAAGACCGCATTCTTGCTGACGGCATTAACTCTGCTTTTGCTCTTCATCGGCCGAGCCTTCGGCGGGCAGAATGGCATGATCTTCGCTCTCGTCATCGCGGCGGTCATGAACTTCATCGCCTATTTCTTCTCCGACAAGATCGCCCTGGCCACTTATCGCGCCCAGCCGGTCACCCGTGAAGAACTGCCTCGCGTCTACCAGGTAGTCGAGCGTCTGACCCAGAGAATCGGGCTGCCCATGCCCAAGATTTACGTGATCCCGAGCGATTCGCCAAACGCCTTCGCCACCGGCCGCAACCCGCAACATGCTTCGGTTGCAGTCACGCAAGGGATTCTCAACCTGCTGAACGACGAGGAACTGGAAGGTGTGCTGGCCCACGAACTCGGACACGTGAACAATCGAGACATCCTGATCAGCTCGATTGCCGCCACCATTGCTGGAGCCGTCACCATGCTGGCCAACATGGGCAAGTGGGCCATGATTTTCGGCGGCATGGAGCGCGACGATCGTGATCGAGGAGGCGGGCTGGCCGCTCTGTTCATGCTGATTCTGGCGCCGATCGCCGCCATGCTGATCCAGTTTGCCGTGTCGCGCTCGCGCGAATATCAGGCCGACGCCAGCGGCGCGCACTACACGGGAAATCCCTATGCTTTGGCCAGTGCACTGAAGAAACTCGACGCTTACTCGCGCCGCCTGCCCATGGTTGCATCGCCTTCAACGGCTCACCTGTTTATCGTGCAACCGCTGCTGGGAATGAATTTCGGTAATCTGTTTTCGACCCATCCGCCCATCGCAAAGCGTATCGAGCGCCTGACCGGCCGCCCGGCAGATTTTGAGCAGTAGCTTTCAGCTTTCAGCCCTCATTTCCTCGCTGTTGTTTTCGCTGAGAGCTGATAGCTGAGAGCTGACAGCAGCTTATGACTTCCGTAACCCAACTGTCCTCGGCCCTCCTCACCACCCATAGTAAAATCAAATTTAATGCCCATTCAGACGGGAACTGCCACGTCGCGCTCTGCGCAGCTGGAAAACGCTGTGCGCGCCGTGATTCGCGGAAAGAACGAGGTGGTTCGCCTGGCGCTGGTCTCGATGTTTGCCCGCGGCCACTTGCTGATTGAAGGTGTGCCTGGAGTCGGAAAGACTACGCTAGGCCAGGCGCTGGCTCGCGCGATCGATTGCAGCTTCCAACGGGTGCAGTTCACCAGCGACATGCTGCCCAGCGACGTGCTGGGCATTTCGATCTGGTCGGCCGTCGAGCAGGCTTTCGAGTTCAAGCGCGGCCCGGTGTTCACGAACATCCTCCTCGCCGACGAGATCAACCGCACTACACCTAAGACCCAGTCGGCACTCCTGGAAGCAATGAATGAAGGCCAGGTCACGGTGGACGTGCACTCGTATCCTCTGCCTCAGCCATTCCTGGTGATTGCCACCCAGAACCCCGTGGAGCATCACGGAACCTACCCGCTTCCGGAGTCGCAGCTGGACCGTTTCCTGATGCGCGTTCGAATGGGCTATCCGGGTGAAGACGCAGAGCGCGAGATTCTTCGCTCTGCAGCGGGAGCCGTGCAACTGGAGAAGATGCAACCGGTGCTCAGCGCAGCCGATGTGCTGGAGATGCAGCAGGCCGTGGTCCGCGTGCGAGTCGACGACGCGCTGGTCAACTACACGCTGGAAATTGTGAAGAAGACGCGGGAGTCCGAATATCTCTCGCTGGGTGTTTCACCCCGCGGATCCCAGATGCTCTATCGTGCCGCACAAGCCATGGCCTTTCTCGAAGGCCGGACCTTCTGCACTCCCGAGGATTTCAAACCGCTGGTCGTACCCGTGTTCGCCCATCGAGTTGTCGTCAACGCGCTCTATTCCTCTACGCTGAAGAAGTCGGAGCAAGCCGAGCAAGTTTTGCGGGAGATTGTGGAGAGCGTGTCCGTGCCCGTGTGAACAGCAGTTCTTGGTTTCCGAGTTCGCAGTTGACTTAGAAACAACCCCGGAGGGGTGCCCTGAAAATAGCCCAGGGTTTAGCGCTGGGATGAAGTCGGAAATTGGAACAAGTCCCATCGGGACGACACAAGCACTCACCAGCCCGTTTGCCATTCTGGATTGCTGACAGTCTCCGCGCTAGGCATAATGTAACCCCATGTCCTTGCTGCGATTCCTGATGCTGATGTCCCTGATCGTCTGGCTGGGCGGTCTAATCTTCTTCGCTTTTGTTCTCGCCCCCACCGTTTTTTCCGTGCTTCCCACGCGTCACATGGCAGGTTCCGTGGTGAGCTCATCTCTCAGCCGGCTGCATTGGATGGGAATCATTTCTGGAATTGTCTTCCTCGTTAGCTCGATGACCTACTCTCGCCTGACCACCGGGGCCGCGCATCCTCTTGCCGCTCGGCACGTCTTCGTCTGCCTCATGCTGGTCCTCACCCTGATTTCGCAATTCGGCATTTCGCCGAAAATGACGGCACTGCGAGCGTCTATGGGTCAGATCGATAATGTCGCCGGCAACGATCCGGCCCGCTTGCAGTTCAATGCGCTGCACGTCTGGTCCACGCGCCTGGAAGGTGGAGTCTTGTTACTAGGCCTCATAGTTGTTTACCTCACCGCTCGACAGCTCGCCTGAACACAGATGGATCTTCTGATTCGTGTGAATCCATGTGAATCCGTGGCTGTTTTTCTTTGTTTCCTGGTCATTCCGAGCGTAGCGAGGAATCTGCTTTTCCTTGTCCCTAACTGGCAGCACGTCACGGCCCTTCTCTGACAATTCTTGTTATTCTGCTTACGCAGCTGGCAGCCAGGAGCTGGAAGCTTTCTTATGAAAACCGGCATCATCGGCCTGCCCCAGGTGGGCAAAAGTTCACTATTTCGCATTCTCACCAAGGCGCAACTCTCCGAGAATGCTTTCGCGAATCCTCGTGAGGCCCACGTTGGAGTCGCCAAGGTTCCTGACGACCGCCTCGACCGCCTCGCCGCCCTCTACAACCCCAAAAAACTGGTGCACGCTTCGGTGGAGTATGTGGACGTCGGCGCCATCGGCCAGGAAGCCCTGAAAGAAACCGCGTACATCGGACACCTGCGCCAGGTAGACGCCCTAGCGCACGTGGTCCGCGCCTTCGAGGATCCTGCAATCCCGCATGTGGGCGAGATTGACCCCCTTCGCGACATCAAGAACGTGGAGTTTGACCTCATGATCAGCGATCTGGGGCAGATCGAGAAACGCCTGGAGCGTCTGGAAAAAGATTTAAAGAAGATGCGCTCGCCGGAACTGGAACACGAATTCGACCTGCTGAAGCGCGCCAAAGCACACCTGGAAACCGAACGCCCACTGCGCGAAATGGAGATGACCCCCGAGGACAAAAAGCGCATCCGCGGATTCATGTTCCTCAGCGAGAAACCCATCCTGTACGTGCTCAATATCAACGAGAGCGCTGAGCTGGGCAAGGAACTGGAGAGCGCTGTCGCGAAATACAAGCTGACCGAGGTGGCTTCGCGTCCCAACGCCGCCGCGACTGCCATTTGTGGCAAAGTTGAGGCGGAACTCTCAGAAATGACCGATGCCGACGCCGCTGAGTTTCTCTCCAGTTACGGACTCAAAGAGAGCGGCCTCGTACGCTTGATTCGTACCACCTATGCGCTTCTTGGCCTGATCTCTTTCTTCACGGTTGGAGAAGACGAATGCCGCGCCTGGACCATTCCCGCCAAAACCCGCGCCGTCGAAGCCGCCGGAGCCATTCACTCTGATCTGGAAAAACATTTCATCCGTGCCGAAACCATTCACTGGGACCAACTCCTGGAGGCCGGTTCTGAAGCCAACGCCCGTGCCAAAGGCACGCTGCGGCTGGAAGGCAAGGACTACATCGTCAACGACGGCGATGTGATGCATATCCGGCATTCGGGATGAGCACCGAGTTCCGAGCTAGTTTTTCCCAAGGTGGAAGCGGGTTTCTGACCCGCTGGGCCCGGTCAAAGACCCGCCCCCACACAATAATCTCGAGAGCTGTCGAGTGTGGATCTCAGTTTCTCAGTACTGGGTACTAGGTACTAGCTACTAGCTACTGGTATTCTGCTCCTTCACCAATGAATCCGATCATCCTCAGCTTGCTGCTGGGTCTCACGGCGGCGACCGCCAACGTTTTCGGCGGCGCCATCATTGTTCAAAAGCATTGGGAGCGTTCTTATTTAAGATACTTTGTCGCGCTCGGCGCCGGATTCATGTTGGCAACCTCCATCGTGGAGATGGTTCCGGAGAGCCTCGCGCTAGGCGGCAAAAGCGCTGCGTTTCTGGTCTTGCTCGGCTATCTCATCATTCATTTCTTCGAGCACACCGTCACCCCGCATTTCCACTTCGGCGAAGAAACTCACACCGACGAGTTCGTAGAAGTGCACAAAAGTTATTCAGTGCTGATTGGCCTGATAATTCACACCTTCTTTGACGGCATTGCGATCGCCTCGGGATTCATCGTGTCCAGTTGGCTGGGCTGGATCATCTTTCTTGCTGTTTTTCTGCACAAGATTCCGGAAGGATTCACGATTTCCTCGGTGATGCTGGCCAGCGGACGGAGTCGTGGAGTGGCCTGGGGTGCCTCCATGCTGTTGGGAGTTGCCACCGTAGCTGGGGTCATGACGATGGCGATATTCCGCCACGAAGTCGGCGCCGGCCTGCCGCTCGCGGCCGGCGTGACGATCTACGTCGCTGCTTCCGACCTGATACCCGAGGTCAACAAAGAGCCCGGCGTACGAATGGCTTTATTGGTATTCCTGGGCGTAGGATCGCTGTTTCTGTTGGACCACTTCTTCCATCTTCACTAGCTACTAGCTGCTATACGAGCTACTCCACTTGATGTTTCGCCGTGTACCCTTCCCGGGCAATGATCTGGTATTTGACCTCTTTGCCCTTCTGGTCATGCACCTTCAGAGGGCTGCCATCAGGTCCCACCAACTCGACTTTCAACTTGCGATAGCTGCCATCGAGTTTGGTGTTGCTCGGGTGATAGGCGAGGTTGTACTGGTTGCGAACGTCGGCTGAAATGTCGTGGAAGATTTCCGGCAACTCGCCCTCGAAGCGCGGGAAGTAGGCTCGTCCGCCGGTAAGCTTGGCAAAGGTATTCATCTGGTTGTCGGCCTGCAGCCAGTCAGTGCTCTGAATCCCGCCAGCGTAGCCATGGGAGTCCAGCCATTCCCGCAATGCGCGACCTATGCTGACGGCGTAAATCGTAACGTTCTGGGTCGCCTTGATCTTCTTGATGATCTGATCGAGGTTAATCTTGCTAAAGGTATCTCGCCCGCTGGATATCAGAATGATGTACTTGTGTCCTTCGACCCCCTCGATCCGGTCCAGCGTGTCATAGAGCGAGTCGAACAGATTCCGCTCCGAGAATCCGGGTATGCGCATCATGTTCAGCGCACCCATGACTGCGCGCTTATCCTGGGTGAAATCCACCAGAATCTGCGGCTTCATATCATAGGCGACTACCGCCACCCAGTCTTCCTTTTTCAATTGGCTGGCGAATGTATAAGAGGCGTTCAGCGCGTCGTAAAGGTAGTTGTAGTTGGTGGAGGCAAATTCGATCAGCATGACCGCCGTGATTGGTGCTTCCTGTTGGCTGAAGTTTGCGACCTTCTGCGGTACCCCGTCCTCGTAAATCTTGAAGTTGTCTTTCTTCAGCCCGGGAATGAACTGGCCATTCTTGGTCATGACTGAAACGTCCAAATTGACGATGGGCACATCCACCCGGATGGAGTAGTCCGGCATGCCCTCCACCTTCGAAGGCTTTGGTGGCGGCGGCGGGGGCGGTGGCTCCTCCTTCTTTTTGGGGATGGCGTAGGGCCCAACGTCATTTCCAGGCCCTCCCGCCTCCGGGGGAGGCGTCTGCTGGTTGGGGTTCTGCTGACCCGACGAGCTTTGACTCGAAGGCTGCGGCTGAGCGAAGGCGCACCGGTTCAAAACCGGCGTTCCCAAGCCCAATCCGAGCAAGGTAAGTAGCGTGAAAATTTTACGGACCTGGCCGGAAAACATTGCCAACTGCCTGTAAAACATGGGTTGCCTCAGGAAAATCCCGTGCTAGTATAGATGCACTGCTTCGCTGTTTGGTAGATGTGCTCGTTTTTTGGGACTTCCCCCGAGAATCTGACACACTGAAGCTGAGTACAGGCGTGCTGTTCGGCGCCGGAGTGTATTGGGCGAACTGATGAGAAAATTGTACTTTGCTCTCGCAGCCCTCTGCTGTTTGTTGCCCGTTTGTGTGACCGCAGCCGAGACTTCCACTGACATCCAGACCATCTCTGTAGACCAGATCCATACCGGCATGAAGGGCGGCGCCTATACGGTGTTCGAAGGCGTCAAACCCGA